>Ga0265780_10000287_pt1 | contig 78487 bp, 73 predicted proteins | sample P1T30metagenome_FD_192432 | JGI IMG/M metagenome (GOLD analysis project Ga0265780, IMG submission 192432) | Plant litter microbial communities from East Loma Ridge, Irvine, California - P1 T30 | ecosystem: Environmental > Terrestrial > Plant litter > Unclassified | place: USA: California...
CTCCTTCCCGACATCCGATTTCCCCAGCCGCGCCACAAGCGCCGTATTTTCCCTCTGCAAATTCCCCATTTGATCTTTGAGCAGCTTATTCTCCTCCTCCAGAATATCTACGCGCTGTTTATATTCCTCGCGCTCCCTTGTCGCTTTGAAGAGCTGATTCTTATCCTGCTCCTTCTGCTGTTTCGCCAGTAATTTCTTCGTTTCCTTCTCGCGACGCTCCTCCAGCTTGCGAATTTCTTTCTCGAATTTGTCTTCCTGGCGCTTGCGCTCTTTGACGTGTTTCTCCGTCGCTTTTTCCATTTCCTTGGCGGTCTTGTTGGACTCGGAGGCGAGGGCTGCGTCGTGCTTGGTTTGCTCTTGGGACAGCTTTTCGCGCAGGAGGCGCTTTTTGTCTTCGATTTTGGCCATTTCGCGGCCGTGAGGGGTGTCGTCGATGGGGTTAGCGTCTGAGGGGGAGAGCGTGGAGGGTGTGGGGATGCTGGTGTCGATTGGGAGGCCGTCCCGCGTGGTGGTGGTGAAGTCTTCGGCTGAGGCGAAGGAGTCGCTGGACGCGGAGGAAGAAGAGCTGCTGGATGATATGGTGCGGTGGAGCGGGTTGATCGTGTCTGGGACGTAGGCTTCTGCGGCGTCTGAGGGGATGTGTGTTAGTATTGATTGAAAAAGTGATGACACACTCAAGATTGGACAGAGAGCATGACTTACGACGTATCTGCGCCATGAACCCCTCCCCACTCTCCTCAGCTCTCTGCGACGCCCGTCTCACGCTCGACGACGGCCTCTCAGCAATACTCGTCCCAACGCCCGCTCCAGCACCCATACCATTCGTCTCCGCGAACGACGGCCTTCTCGCCTGATCAGGTCTCTTCTCGACGCCCAGAGCATCATCATACTTTGGCGGCGCATTGTCATCCTTCTCCACAGCCTCCGTTTCAGGCTTCGCACACGCCCAGTCCAAGAACTTCACCGCGTCCTGCACAATACTGCTGGGCACATTTCGTTCCACCATGAATCGTGGAATGCCGCCTCCCGGATCGCTTCGCGTGACCATGATCCATTCTACTGGATTCGTTTCTGCGTCGCCGTCTGCGAGTGGAATCTCACGGATCATTTCGATGGATTCGTAGAAGCCGCGGACCATGCCGCTGCGCAGCGGTGCATCGGGATGGGAGACTGGTATTGAGACGACCATGTAGTGTCGTGGAATTGTATCGCTGACTTTCGAGGCGTCGGTCAGGCACGTGTCTGAAGTGATGAGGAGTGTGATGAATTCGCGGGGAGAAGTTGGGCCGGGAAATTGCGCGGAGAGTTGGTATACTGTTACTGTCAGTTCCTCTCCTACCACCTAGATCTCCAACCCCCCGAGAGCGTGTTCTTACCCTGCATTTGTCCCATGCCCTCCACAGTGATGTCCTCCAACCTCTGGTCGCCTCCAATTCCTCTTATATTGCCCTCACCAGGCCCACCCTGCACTTCCAAGCTCTCCGGAAACTCCCTCTTCATAGCTGCTTCCCACTTCGAAAAGCCCAGTCCCTCATGTACACCCGTCCGCGCAAACCACGCACCGTGTCTATCGTGTCCGGCCATTTTGAACACGCTCATTCCGGTAGCTGCCTCTTTCGCGCCCAACTTCACGGGCTTACCCCATGACTTCTGCAATTGCTCGTGTGCTTTGCCTGGTGGTGGCCGCCGTACATCCGAGATGGTGAGGTCTGCCGCATTGGTCGCTGGCTGTGCGCTTGTCCGCGTGCGCTTCGAGGTCTCGTAGGGCGTGCCATTGGGCGGTGGGGGCACTGAGTTGGCGATGAGCTCTGCGTTCGACAGAATCTCTGGCAGGAAGGTCTTGAGGTCGTCGGTCGGGACGTCGCTGAATTCCTTGGGACGAAGGCAAGCTAGCGCCTCGTGTAGTTCCGCCATATTGGACGGCCTTGTTCGTAGAGGGATGGATCAGATCCTAGATTACGGCATCAAGATGAGATAGTAGGAAGCTTTGTTTGCGAAGGATGAGGTATGACTAGGGTATGTGCGAGTATCCGCGCTTCCCTTGAATTGAGCTGCTTGTATTCCGCGTAGCCGTGCTGTCGCGCCTAGTGCAGTGACGACTTGATGATCACATTGCTTTACAGCAGCATGACGAGCGTTGGGCTATAATTGATAGGAAACAAGCCCTGAGGACAGATACAAACATGTTTAGTGAGCACAGATCTACCCTCTCGAATAACAGGCAAGTGTGGCACGCGGCACGCCTGGTCACAATGTTGTCTGGGATCCGACGTCATCTGTGGCGTGGCATCCCTGCGCGACACATGCGAAACCGTGGGGTCGGCCGTCGACCGTTCCCGTGCTTGAAAATCGGGAGCAATCAAGTTGCACGCAGAGAATCCAGAATTTCGTCCGTAGGAAGTAGTCTATGTTTGGAAAAATATGCGAGCATAAACTTATTCAGCCTGCAGGTGGGTATGAACGCCCCCACGTACTGCGATACAGCGGTATTTTTGGTCTAGAAACAAATATACAGCAACGAGAGGGTATCATGTAACTACTCCCACCGCCAAAGTCGCTCGACATACAGTACTGTACATGGAAGTCGTCGCAAGACTACACCAGGACGTAGAGAGCACACATCTGGGGATCGTCAGCCAAGTTTGAATGCGTGTGCGAATATCGCTACTCACCATACTCAGTCCCAAGATCATCGAGCACCAGAACAAGACGTTGTTGAGCAGCGTTCGGCCCCTAACCCACTTGCTCCTTTGGACCATGACAATGGGCATCTGTAGCATCATGGCGAAGAATCCGTATCCTCTGAATTTCCTCGTGATGCAGCCCATGACGAGCTCGTGCGCGAGTGCGGATATGAGGAAGGTGATTGTCGTTGCGACTGGGCGCGACATGTGGTTCTTAGATGCCGAGTAGACGTGGCGACGGAAGAAGTGATGGACTGGTTTGTTCCATTCCCTGCTGAACTCGAGCCAGTCACAGCTGTTCCACCAGTCTGCGTAGAATTGACGATCTGCGAAGCCTACAAGTCGTCAGAAATCAAATCGGGTAGTACCATATGAAACTTACGCGTGAGCTCGGCGAATGCACCCAGGACATACTCAAAGATGACGAGGAACACCAGCAAGAAAGTGATCATGAATGGAAAAAGCAAGCGACCAACCGTCTCTGCAACTATCAGAACAAAGTCTAGAGCGTCGCTCGAGTGACGAAGACGCTCAGCGGATACGTCGAGCACCGGAATGATGAATTCCTCTGAGGTCACGACCATGAGGAAGATGCAGCCAAACACAGCGAGTGTCTTGTAAAAGACTTCCATCCAGCGGATGTGAGAGGTCCTGGGGTACTCGAGTTCGTAGCACAGCGTCGGACAAAAGACGAAGTCGATATAGTTGTACATAGTAAGGTTCTCGGGGTATGAGACGCGGCCGAGGGATGATGCGAGTTCGAAAGCCAGGTCTTCCCTGAGCTGGCGCACGTCCTCTGCTTTCGTGTCTGTTGTCTTCGTCTGGCCGGGCGACTGAGGAATCTCGTGCAGATGCGTGCGAGGTTTCGGGTATCTGACTGCTGCGGCTTTACTCGCGTTGTCTGGTGTGTCGAGCTCGTTCAGTCGGCGCAGGGTCTCGCTCAGATGGCCATTGTAGAATCTGCAAAGTCAGTTTGGGTCTCGAAATAGCTTGTCAGACATACGCATATGAGTGCATCTTCATGAAGATTGCGAGCAGGTGCAATGTGAAGAACACCTGGGCAGTCCAGCTCCAGTCGCGTACAAATGGATAGGTAACCCAGAAGGTCAGCCAGAAGATCTGGTACAGGCTCTGTATGACTATGCCCAGCTTGCTCCATCGAAATGGGCCCTTGTCATGTAGGAAGAGTTTCTGTAGTGGCAGTAGAAGCAGCGTGCTGCCAACCATGGCGCCGTCTACTGCTCCCAACTCAAACACCTTCTCCTTGAAGAGGCCCCACTGCTTCAACTGCAGAGGATAGCCAGTCTCCGTCATATTTCGGAGCATAGTTGTAAGGACCATAATCGCCAATCCTATCCAGAAGAGCACGAAGAAGCCGCGAAAGTCATGGTAGTCGCTGTCTGGGTCGAAGTGGGATACACGATCTACGTATTCGATGCTGGGAAATATGCGCTGTTTCTGCTGGGCGCGAATGGCCCGTCGTGCAGAGGACGAAGCTTGCACCGAGGGTGGGGCGTCTGAAGGTATTGGTGTGGTACGGCCGCTGAGATTGTTAGCTATATAGGTAGCTGGAAGACGTAATGTTGATGTACCTAGATACGCCAGACCCAGGCTCCTTAAGCAATCCGTCCTTGTTGAACAGTTCATCGTTCAGTTGTGGTTTGAGCAAGTCGATGCGATTCGGTTTGCGCGGTCGCGGGGAGTGGAGCTCCGCGTGCCCGTTGCGGGCTTTGGTGTCGACGGAGGTTGATTCGGCCATCATGAAGAGTGTATCAGGTGCATGCTGTCTTGTTTGCGCGGATGGAGCGGCTTTATGGGAGGGATGTGGTCAGCCTAAGAGTGAGGATCTGCGACTCGACTGGGTTCACTGTTTCTTGGTCCCCGTCAGAGATCGCGTGGAGCCTTGAAACACAGCAAGGCAGAGTGGCTGTGAAGTTATGTGGACAGGGCAGTATTCGTATTATGGGGTGTACATAGTATAGTCTACGGAGAGAAGCTAGGTGCTGCACTAACAGCATGTCGGCGTGACGGCGCGGTGCGTGAAGGGTGCTGGTGGTTACATCACATTACATCAGCGGTAGCGCGAGTCAGGCGGCTGTAAGCTTTGGTGACAAGCAAGGGAAAGCGCGACCCTGTCGAAATCAACGACGGGCCGTTGTAAGCCCGCCCAGCTTCGAGGTACTCCCAAAGAATCACCGCCAGCAACAGAAAAGTCGTTAGTGTACATATTCTCGACTAGGACAACACTTCTCTAGATCAGCCCACTATACAGAACGCCCGACCTCCCGCAATCGTCGTCCAAGGCGCCGCCCCTGTGGGGTCCCAGAGGCCACCACAATGACTTCCTGTATGCCAAGAACATGGACCCGGGCATGCGCATATACTGAGATGACACAGTGAAGCAATTCATACGGAATGTGCGAGCCGCGAAGACGATTGCCGACGAGCGGGCGGTGGTGCAGAAGGAGAGCGCAGCCATTCGCGCAAGCTTCAGGGAAGAGAGCCACGACTCCAACGTGAGGTGTGTAGGGACATGGGAACTAGAGGAGCGTATTCTCACACATGAGCAGGAGAAACAATGTCGCGAAGCTGCTGTATCTTTTCACGCTGGGTGAACGCACCCACTTCGGACAGATTGAGTGCCTGAAGCTGCTGGCCTCCCCTCGATTTGCGGACAAGCGATTAGGCTACCTTGGGACAATGTTGCTGCTGGACGAGAATCAGGAAGTCCTGACATTGGTCACAAACTCTACGAAGAAGTATGCACGATTCGTGAAGGGAAGATATTGGCTGACGCCTATACAGTGATCTGAACCACTCGAATCAATACATCGTCGGCCTGGCGCTCTGCACGCTTGGAAACATTGCTTCCGTCGAAATGGCCCGCGATCTATTCCCCGAGGTCGAGACGATACTGTCGAGCTCCAACCCCTACATCCGCCGAAAAGCCGCCCTCTGCGCCATGAGGATATGTCGAAAGGTGCCTGATCTGCAGGAACACTTTCTGGAGAAGGCCAAACTGCTGCTGCAAGACCGGAACCATGGCGTTCTGCTCTGTGGAATCACACTGGTACATAACCTGTGTGAAGCAGACGAGGCAGAGGACGACGAGAATGGTGTGCGGGAGCTGTTCAAGCCAGTGGTAATAAGCCTGGTCAAGATTCTGAAAGGGCTGTCATCGTCCGGCTATGCGCCCGAACACGACGTCACAGGCATCACGGATCCTTTCCTGCAGTGCAAGATCTTGCAGCTTCTCCGGGTGCTTGCGCGAGGAGATGTCTCAGTGAGCGAACAGATCAACGACATTTTGGCTCAGGTAGGGTCGATAGCTAGGAATTTGCAACCATATACTGATCTTTGCAGGTCGCTACCAATACGGACTCGTCGAAGAACGTCGGAAACTCCATTCTTTATGAAGCGGTGCTCACAATCCTCGACATCGAAGCCGATTCCGGACTGCGTGTGCTGGGTGTAAACATTCTTGGAAAGTTCTTGTCGAACCGCGACAACAACATTCGGTATGTTGCGCTGAACACCCTCATCAAGGTTGTTGCAGTCGAGCCAAATGCAGTCCAGCGACATCGGAACACGATTTTGGACTGCTTACGGGACCCTGACATCAGTATTCGAAGACGAGCGCTGGATCTTAGTTTCACACTGATCAACGAGAGTAACGTGCGGGTACTGATAAGAGAACTACTTGCTTTCTTGGAGGTCGCCGACAATGAGTTCAAGCCTGTAATGACTTCGCAGATTGGTATCGCAGCTGATCGTTTTGCGCCCAACAAGCGATGGCATGTCGATACCATGCTGCGCGTGTTGAAGCTAGTGGGTGTAACTTTCTCCTCAATCCTTAAGCATAAGCTAATCAAGTACACCAGGCTGGCAACTACGTCAAGGAGCAGATATTGTCATCTTTCGTTCGCCTGATCGCTACAACTCCCGACCTCCAGACATACTCTGTACAAAAGTTGTTCGCAGCATTGAAGGACGACATCACGCAAGAAGGACTTACCCTTGCTGGCTCTTGGGTGATCGGAGAGTTTGGAGATGCTTTGCTACGAGGTGGACAGTACGAGGAAGAGGAGCTCGTCAAGGAAGTCAAGGAGAGCGACATCGTCGATCTCTTCGAGACCATCCTCGGCAGCAGCTATTCTGGTCTCATTGTCCAGCAGTACATCGTTACGGCTTCTATGAAGCTGACAACCCGTCTGAGTGACGCAGCTCAGATTGAACGTCTACGAAGATTGCTGCAAAGATACAACGCCAATCTCGACGTCGAAATCCAACAACGGGCAGTCGAGTATGGCAACCTCTTTGGACAGGATTCCGTGCGAAGAGGAGTTCTGGAGAAGATGCCAGCACCCGAGATTCGCGAAGAGCAGCGAGTGCTAGGTGAGGCAACGAAGAAGCGGAGCTCAAAGATCATGAAGAAGAAACCGGCGCAGGCTGCCACTGAAGATCTTCTCCTGGACCTCATGGGAGACTCAGGTCCATCGACCGAGACCAATGGTATGAACGGCTCACAGCAAAGTCAGGATCTTCTTGCGGAGATCATGGGAGGTGGCTCTTCAGCGTCGTCACCACCACCGCAGACCTCGACGCCAGGACCTCAATCGAACGTCGCAAACATCATGGACCTCTTCAACTCAGGCCCTTCCAGCTCTTCAGCCCCTACGCAGTCTCGCCCTCCTCAAGAAGGCTCCATGGACCTTCTCGGCGGTATGCCGTCATCGTCACAGCCTTCCGCTGCTCCAGCTGCTTCTGGTCCTACTCCACATCCAGTATACAACAAGAACGACCTCCAGATCGCTTTCCAGATGAAGCGTGACGCGAATGCCATCCAGTTGCTCGCTCGTTTCCGAAACACAGGTAATTTTAGTCAGCTGTCTAACGTCAACTTGCAAGCCGCGGTCCCAAAGAGTCAGAAATTGCAGTTGCAGCCGATCAGTACAACAGATCTTGATGCAGGGCAGGAGGCGACACAGCAGATGAGGGTCACATCCGTAAACGGGGTAAGCGGCACTCTCTGTCTGTTTATGATCTCGCTAACACAGCATAGCCCCCGCCACCTAAGCTCAGATTGAGGCTGAAAGTCAGCTATTCATCAGGCGGCGGCCCCGTCACGGAGCAGGTCGATTGGTCCGAGCCATCGTAGCTACCTGGGTTGCCTGAAGGGTATTTAACGATAGAATTGAACACACCGATCAACATCTTGGAGAACACGCGTTTCCCACTACAACTTCAAAGCAAAACAAAACTAACAATCATGTGTTCTCCTTTCATGTTCTTGGAGTCGATGGTAGCAGTGGAAACAAGATGCGGGAGGCGTGCCGCCTCACGACGATCATCTGCACCCCGCACTTCTTACTTCTCTTGGCACATTGAAGCATTCAACACTGTGTGCGGCTGCTCTTCTTCATTTCACATGATAGTTCAACGCTCATTCAACCACAAGTTCACTTGAGAAAAGGTGATGCGCACCATTTGGCAGACCGACGCCAGACCATCGATGATGCCAGGGCTCAAACCTCACATTTTTTGAACTATGAGGTTTTCAACCGTGGTACACCTTCGACTTTGCGCTGAAGCGAGCCAAAAACGACAACCCCATCCTTCCGCTCCCAACGAGACATCAATGCCACAGCACAGCGTGAGTGTTTAGATCAAGTTGATGACGCCAGTTGCGCTTGGTCAGGCAAACCCATGCATACAGTGAACTAACCTGGAATCTCACTGATCGGCAAAGCAAAGGGTTCACATGGTGCATCGTCATACCCGCCGCTGTGGCAGCCTTCCCTACCACCTTCCCAAAATGAAAGCATAACTCGAATGTCTCAAGCACCCCATGGACACACCACGCGCTAACATCAAGGTTTGGTTGGGAGCCTACGAGAAAGGCTTCGGATGCACGATGCGGTACGGTGGTTCCATAGAGCAGTAACATTGGGGAACTAACTAGGCGTACCGCACATGGTGGACCAGCATTTGTTGTAGTGGAGTATGTATATAATCTGTGTCCTCGCTGCACATCCAACAAACAGCACATTCCCTTTAGCATACCCAAACATGGCACGCATGAATATGGTCGTCCTCGGCGCCCTCGCGCTCCTGCCTTTCGCCTTCGCACTCCCATCAGGACAGGATGTGAACGCTAAACAGCAAAACGCACGACAAGTCGACCGCGCACAAGCCGTTGTCGACACCTTCAGGATCAGCTGGGACGGATACTACACGTACGCGTTTCCAAACGACGAGCTCAAACCCGCTACGAACCTCGGTACTAACTCACGGTACGTTATTCATTCCCTAATCTAGTATCAAGCTTTATACCAACATCTTCGCAGCAACGGCTGGGGCGCCTCCGCCGTCGACGCCCTCAGCACCGCCCTCCTAATGAACGAACAAGAAATCGTAAACCAAATAATATCCTACATCCCCACCATCGATTTCTCCACCACTTCCTCCTCCGTCTCCCTCTTCGAGACCACAATCCGCTACCTCGCAGGCATGCTCTCGGGCTACGACCTCCTCAGCGGCCCGCTCGCGCACCTAGCCACCAACAAAACAGACGTCGACGCGCTCCTCACGCAATCCATCAACCTCGCGAATAACTTGTCGTACGCCTTTGAAACACCCACGGGTATACCCTGGAATAATCTCGACTTCTCGACGCGCGGCAATGACGGCTCGAACAACGGCCTCGCTACAGTCGGCACCCTAGTCCTCGAATGGACGCGCCTCGCCGACATCACAGGCAACACAACATACGCAGCCCTCGTCGACAAAGCGCAAACATACCTCTTCAACCCGTCGCCGCCCGAGGCCGAGCCGTTTCCCGGTCTGCTGGGCATGGGCATAAACGTCACAACCGGGGAGTTTCAAGATGCGGTCGGCGGCTGGATAGGTGGCGCGGACAGTTACTATGAGTACTTGATCAAGATGTACATTTACGATCCGGAGCGGTATGCGGCGTATAAGGATAAATGGATTACGGCTGCGGACTCGTCGATTAGGTATCTTGCTAGCCATCCTGCACCACGGCCTGACATTACGTTCCTCGCGGCGTTTGACGGTAAGAATTTGAACAATGAGAGTCAGCACCTCGCGTGCTTTGATGGCGGCAACTTCATTCTTGCGGGGCAAGTTCTGGGTGAGAAGAAATACGTCGATTTTGGATTGGAGTTGGTGAGCGGGTGCCACGAGACATATATCGGCACGCAAACGCGCATCGGGCCTGAGATTTTCCGCTGGAATAGCACAACGGTACCTGCGGACCAAGAGGATTTCTTCAACAAGAACGGGTTCTGGATCGCGAATGCAGGGTACCAATTACGTCCCGAGGTCATCGAGTCCTACTACTACGCGTACCGCGCAACCAACGACACGAAGTATCAAGACTGGGCGTGGGACGCGTTTGTCGCGATAAACGAGACGACGAGGATTGGGAGCGGGTATAGTTCGATTGTGAATGTGGATGCGGTGGGTGGGGGTGGGTTTACGGATTTCCAGGAGAGTTTCTGGTTTGCGGAGGTGCTGAAATATAGTTATTTGATTCAGACGGGGGGTGGGGAGGAGTGGCAGGTTGGGAAGGGGGGGAGGGATGCGTGGGTGTTTAATACGGAGGCGCATCCGGTTAGGGTTGTGGGGGGTGGGAGGTAGATGTGCATGATGTTTGTCGCGTTTGAATTGGGTATCTAGTGCGAATAAGAACTGGAATGCTCCTGAATATGAGTGCTTTTGCTGGTGTGACTCGTGAGATCTACTCGAAGAAGCCGCCGTCGCTGTCTTCGTCGTCTTGTTGTGCGGAGTAGCTGTGGGGGTGTGTGGCTTTTGAAGTGCCATGTGACGTGCTATTCAGCTTCTCCTTCTTGCCTTCCTTGGCCTTTGGCTTCTTGACCTTCTTGGGTGGCTGCGTCGGCAGGGCATCTTTGTTGTGTCTCAGCTTGTCCAGTGTGCCGTCCTCCATAGCCTGCTCCACAGCCTTCCACATCTCGACGTCACCCTTAGGCCCCTCAACCTCCTCCTTCTTGCTCTTGCTATCGCTGTCATCGTCGCCGCCTTCCGAATAGTCGCTCTTCTTGCCCTTCGACTTGGGGTACAGCGACGAGTAGGGCTTCATGAGCGGGTAGTACATCGCGTAGTTGACGTCGACCTCGGCCGTATGTATCCGTTGTCGCAGCTTAGTTCTCTCGTCCGTATCTTCTGTGCTCGCATGCTCCTTCTTCAACCGTTTGAGTATGCGCGTGCCCTTCTGCCGGTCTGCCGTAGTCAGCGCAAGTCGTCCGTGCCCAGAGTCATTCACTTACCAAAGAAGCGCACTTGGTGGTATTTGCCAATCATCTTCTGGCTGTACTCGGCCTCGCGACTGATTCTCTGCTTCTCCGCCAATTCGTGCTCGCAGGCCTCCAGCTCTCTCTCCCGTTCCTGCCGCGCGCCGGCTGACATCTTGTGCTTGGGAACATTCTCAATATGCGCCAGTAGTCGTTTCAGGTCGCGTATCCGGCTCTTGAGGGCGTTGATACTGCGCGCATTGTCGTCGTCGTGCGACAGGTTCGGCCGCTTGTTCTTCGGCTTGGTCTGGCCATCGCGTGGTGTGAAGGAGCGTTGCTTCTTAAATGGCTTCGGAGCAGACGCGTCCTCGGCTGCGTCGGCGTGCTTGCGCTTTTGTGACATTGTGCTGTGTTATGTGGTGTGGGATCGGCTTGAGAGTGGAAGAGTTCGAGATCTCAAAGTTTTAGTGGGGCCGACGTACCGGCGCGGACGACTAGCGCGATATCACGGGCCCACGGCTTTCACTCGACTGCGCGTCCATTGGTCACGAGACGGAACCTCACCGCGTGATGTCTGTTTCCATCCCTGCCAATCATCTTATCTATTTCGATATGACTGAGTGATGAGAGAGAACGACGTTCTTGTACCATTTCCACCTCTACATCCCAGACCCATGATCGCTCAATAACATGGAAGCCGCGATCAGGTGGTCGCCGCACTCCGCCCCAAGCAATCCGCGCTTCTTGATCATCGACGTCGCCGGTAACAGACTTCGTCTCTGCCAAATAGATGACGTGATCAAAAGCAAGATCAGCTACAAGCAGATATGCATACGCGACAAGCTCCCCAACTACACCGCCTTCGACTGGTCCAAGAAAGATGCGAACCTCGTCGGTATAGGGTCAGCGTCTGGAGAAGCCGTATTGGTGGTCTTGGATCCGGACAAGCCCGACAACGACTATCTTCATTCCTTCCCCATCAGACACCAGCGGAAGTGCAATTCGATTGCCTTCAGCAACAAGAATCTGCTTGCCACTGGACTGGACAGAGTCAGGAATGACGTCTGCTTGAACATCTACGACTTGAACGACTCAAGATTCACTACCAAAGATGAACCATACAGGAAGTTGGCGAGTTCAGAGGCTATTTCCAGTATCAAGTTCTTCTCTGGCCAACCTGATACACTTGTAGCAGGCGTGTCGAGACAGTATGTGCGAATCTATGATCTAAGGGGTAAGTCTAAGGGTTAAGCTGATCCAACACCCGCTGACCTACTCAGACTCTACCACTTCTGGTATCGCACAGTTCCAGACGCGACAAGTGCACAACATTGCCATAGATCCCATGGATGAGAACTACTTCCTTTCAGCTGGCGCGACTGGAGATCCCACCGCGACGGTATGGGATCAGCGCTTTGTCAAGCAGCAGAGTGGCGCCAATACTGCCCTGAATACTGGCGCTGTTTTAGAGTTCAAGCCCATTGTCGACAACAGCCTACCAACCAGCATATGGAGCATACGGTACTCTGGTACCAAGCGAGGTACCTTTGGTGTACTTGCAAACACTGGCGAATTCAAAGTCATTGAACTTGCACAGCATACACATAGTCTCAACCAGAGCACGAAAAGCCCCTCGAGCCCAGCTTGGACATCACCACATTACACAAAAGTCTCGCACAACTTGCGGTACCCATCACATGACAAGGAACACAGACGAGAAGAGAAGGAGCGAGTAATTGCGTACGACTTCATGACTGCTGGAACTCCTTTTAGCGGGCAATGTGCCCTTGCTTTACTGCCAAATCGCGAGGTCGAGGTCATCAAAGTACCTCCTCCAGCCCCCAAGATTAACGTCAGCGCTCTCGAGGAGATATACAAGGATCGCAGATGTATAGCAAAACCAAGCCCTCGGCAAGGTACAATTGCAGAAGACCTCATCGAAGTACAGAATCTAGCATTGAGCTCAAAGTACGGTTTAGACCAAGATCTCGGAAACAGCATGAGCGGAAGCATGAGCAGAATGAGTCTCAGCACAAGCCAGAGAAGCCTCCCCTCATCCTCCGCCACCTTCCCAAGCCAGGAAATGCACGAGGATATCCTAAATCTAGGCTCTGTAGATCACAAGATCCCACTCAACGACTTCCTCGCCACCCTTCAAGCCGCCAAGCGCCGCACACAAGAAGGCTACTCGCTCTCCTGCAGCAAGAACAAAACCATCGTCAGCAACGACCCCTGGCTCGTCGATGCGTGGACACTCGTCGACCGCATGGACACCCTCGCCGCTAATGATGGGATGGAGGGCAACGGGCTCAACCTGAAGTATCTCGGCGTGAGCGACATATGGGCCAACGAGCTCACAATGTACGACGAGCGACATATCGACCCGGACACGAAGACCAGCCAGGAAATGTTCCGCGACGCCGTCAAGGACATCGTCGAAAAGATGGAACTACCCCCCTTCACCGGCACCACAACAAAGTATCCCGAGAACCGCCAACTCTGCCTCAGTCTCGCAGGCTGGCCGCTCGACAAGCCCTCGGTCCAAACATTCTGCCAGAACCTAATCACCTCAGGCGAACCCTACAAAGCCATCGTCCTCGCCGTTTTCCAAGGCCACAACGACACCGCAATCGCCCTCCTGCGCTCCGCCATCAACGACAAGAAACTCCCACCCGACGACATGTCCCTCGCAGCCATCCTATCCCTCGCAACACCAACATCCACCGCCTCTCCTGAACAGCGCGAAGCATGCGCCTGGATGGCAGACATGACGTCCGACCCATACCTCAAAGCGCTCCTAACATACTTCATCTCCGGCTCCCACATCCCCGTGATATCCATGCCACATCTCAATCTCACAGACCGCATCGCCATCGCGCTCAAATACCTCCCCGACACACACCTCACCACTTTCCTAACCAGCACTACATCAACAGCCATATCCACAGGCCTCATACCGGGCCTCCTCCTAACCGGCCTCACCACCAAAGCCCTAGACCTCTTCACCGCACATTTAACCACACACCCTTCATCCCTCCAACACGCCGTCCTCCTCCTCGCGCGCTCGTGCCCGTTGTACATTCCCGACCCGCGCTTCACGCTCTGGAGAGAAATCTACTTCTCGCACATGCAAACATGGCGCACCTTCCTCGAACGCACGCGCTTCGTAAAAGAACACAATAAATTATCCGCCACGCGAGGCGGGGATGTACACGTCGTCCACGAACAACCATGCCTAACGCTCAGATGTCTAAACTGCCAACAAAACCTCGCACTCCGACAAGATACCACAACCCACGAAAAGCGCTTACTCCCCCATCCCCATCCCACACCCGCACCAAAACCCCGCAAACACAATTCCCCAACAACAACACTCTCCTGCCCCAACTGCCACACCCCCCTCCCCCGCTGCGCCCTATGTATGCTGTACCTCGGCACGCCGGACCCGAGCAAACCAGGGGCCGCGCACACGCTGGACAGCGAGGATATAGAGGCTAGACTTATGGTTTTCTGTATGAGTTGTACGCATGGGTTTCATGGGCATCATGCGAGGGATTGGTTTAGGGGGCATGGGATGTGTCCCGTGCCGGATTGTGGGTGTGTTTGTGGGGTGTTGAGGTAGAGAGGGGATTTTGGGGTTGGAGGGTGGGGGGAATGGGAATGGGGATGGGATTGCGGATGTATTTCGGAGCAGTCAGGTGAAGGGTGGGAGGTGCTGATGGAAAGATGTCATATTCTGCAAATGTTTGACAGACGAAGTACGCAATGCCCGAACCCCGAATATGCTCGAGAACAAGTGACATGCAAGTCGAAATAAATCTCGTGTGAGAAAAAGGTATTCAAGCTCTGTTTGTTCGCAAAGTGACTATCCCTCTTATCCACACGATACCCATCTCCACCACTACACTCCTAACAAACACACGAAAGGGTATAACAAACCATCTGTCCCCCCTAACAACGCCCCCACAAGAAAATGATAATAAAAACGTATATGCCATGCCGCTCAAATAACGATGCCCACCCAAAAAAGAAAACGCCCTCAATGCAACTCGTCCCCTTCCACACACACACTTCTATCGCAACATCTCACTATCCCCAAATTCCTCCCCGTCCCCATCTTCACCCATCTCATCCATCCTCAACCCGCCCGTCTGAACCGTCAACCCATCCGCCTCGTCGCCTAGATTAAACATCGTCTCGCCGTCCCTCGACTCAGTGTTCAGCGAATTGCGCAGCCGCGAGACGCCAATGCCGCTGAAGACGCAGAACACGTCGCGCTGGTGGTCGTTGAACTCAGACGGGGCTTCGCGGCAGAAGACGAGGAGGTCGTCGCGGAGGAAAGCTTGCACGCCGGTTAAGCTGAGGTGTGTGAGGCGCGGGCAGTTGTTGAGGAGGGCGTGGATGCACTGTATATTTGTTAGTACGGAATTTGAAAGGGTGGGATGGGGTAGGGGAATACGTACGGCTAGGGTGAGGTTGGTGCAGTAGCTCAGATGCACTCTCTCGAGTACGCTGGGCGCAATGGGTCTTCCCGCGCCGACTTGTTGCTTCGCGAGCGCAAGGATACTGCGGTCCGTTATAGCCGCGCACTTGACGAGGCCTATGCGTTTCAGCTTCGGGAGTGTGGCCAGCTGCGTGACGGATGCGTCGGTGAGGTTAGCGCAGCACGCGAGGTCAATGTAGCGTATGCGGTTGCACATCTTGACGAGTGCCGTGACGCCGACGTCGGTGATGCGGGAGCAGTGGCCGAGGTGTATGTAGTGTAGGTTCTTTCCTAGGCGTGTGATTGCGAGCACGGCGCGGTCGGTGATGTGGCGGCACTTGGCGAGGACGAGGTTCCGCAGGCGTGGTGCTGCGTATACAATCTTTTGCACGCCGGAGTCTTGTAGCTCGCCGCAGTCTGTTAGGTCCAGAATTCGCAGGCTCTCGTATACGGCGTCTGAGGGCAGGCGTAGGAAGGCCTGGTCTGTGATTCGCCAACAGTGGGCTAACCGCAGCTCTCTCAGTTGCGGACCTTCTGTAATTAGAGTTGTAATGGATTCGTCGGCGAGGTTCTTGCAGTCGTGGAGGTCGATCTCGAGGATGTAGCGGCAGTGCATGGCGAATGCGATGATGCTCCGGTCGGTCAGCTGGGAGCAGCCATTCAGCTTCAGCCGCTTCAGATGCCGGCAGCTCTTGGCCACAGCTTCTAGCGATTCGTCCGATATCTTCTTGCAGTTTGTGATATTGAGCCCTTGTAACCGTATGGCGTTCTTTGCTAGGGCGTACATGGTCTGGTCGGTGATGGAGTCGACGCTGGTGACGTCGAGCGCCAGCAGACTCCGGTTATTCTCCAGCATAGAGACCAGACTCAGATCCGTCAACTTTGTGCAATTTGTAAGCGTCAACCGCTCGACGCGCTTGCACACGGAAAGAGGGCCCAGTGTCCCGTCGCTGACTTCCGGGCCCAATGCCGACAGGTTCAGGCGCTTGATGAGACTGCAGTAGTCGAAGAAGCTTGCGGCCGTCCGTATCGTGCTTATCACGCTCTTAACGTTCGCCCACTTGTTCGTCGACGGCCGGTGCCAGAGCAGGCCGACGCTGTTTCTCGACCAGTCCTTCGACACCAGCATGCAGTTCTTGAGGTCGGCGGGCGAGGACAGCTTGGCAAAGACGGCTATCATGAGCTCGGCGGGCAAGCGCGAGATGGGCGAGATCCTGTTCTGCTCTTCAATGGCGCGCCGCCGGGCCTCGTCGTCAGAGTCTGGCGATACAGAAGGCGCGAGGGAGGAGAGAGAGTCGTTGGAGTTGAGCATGATCGAGTCCTTGTCGTCGTCAAAGCCCCGTTCGGGGGAGGTGGAGGCGGAGGAGTCGGAGCGCGAGGTACTTGTGTCTCTCTCCAGCCGCCGCGAGCGCGACATGGTGGCCTGCCTGAGGGCGGGATTGCGCGTGAACACGGGGAGCTTGGAGCGTTCGTTCATCATGGTGGTGGTGGTGGTTGAGGCGTCTGCGGTTTGTGGCGGATGAGGGTCGTGGCAGCAGATGGGTGGGCGGCGGTGATGGTCACTTGGCGATTGGGCGTGAGTGCGTGGTGGGGTTTTCGCGGGTCAACAAGGCTGAGAGCGCGGCACAGTTTGCCCAGCAAAAGTGCGCTGGCTGTGAACTGGCGATGTCACGGGTGCTCTGCGCAGGTGAAAGGCAGGGCAAGCAGTCGTTGCGGGTTGGTGCAGCACAGGACGGGTAGACTAAAGAGGCTATGACGAAGCGAGCAGCGGGTAAGCGAAGAATCACGGGCAAACAACAAGGGCAGTAACAGTAGGCGCGATAGGGCGTGTCAACAGTGTGCCTTCTTGAGACAACAGGTCTTCTAGGTCAGGAGGATGTGGAGAGAATGCGTAGGTAGGGCGTGTCGAAGGTGTCGTTGTGCTGTCTGGGCGAGATGGGCGGGGCCAAGCCATGCCCTGCGTCTGCGTCTGCATTCAAGGGCCGCCGTTGCTTTCTGACCATTACGGCCGCGTCTCTTGCACCACAAAGTCACCACGTTTCGAAGCGTTAGAGATGAGCTAGCCACACAACCGTCGCCCTTCCTTCCCAGCGTCCTGAAAGTCGGAGATCCGGTCTCAACATCACCGACATCACAGTCATCACCGTCATGTGCTGTACGCATGCCTGACCATTTCTCGTGATAGGTAGCCCCGCCATACTTCAATCCTCGTGTCACTATGCTCTCCAGATCTCGACTTCTACAGACGACAACAAGCAATCCTTATGCGGTAACAGTCGTCCGTTGGGTCATGCAAGAAAGCTGGCCGCGAAGCTTGAGCCAGTCTACAAGGCAACGACATCACTTCTGCGAACGCCTGCATGTTTGGCTATCTCGACCGTTAGTCAAAGTGACAAGCAGTTGTGCTGATAGAAGTGCGCAATACTGCGTGTTGGCAGCTACGAGTTTAGCAACAGAGTTAAGCGTGAGGTTTCATCGTGTACAGGTGCATTACATCTGCTCGAGATTGCAGCTCTCAAGATGCATATCGTCCCAATCCACTGAGTCCGTCAATGCTCTAAGACCTCAACTACCAAAGACAGCGTCCCGAGATCTTCCTCGAATAATCATGTGAAGCACTTCCTCAAGTTCTGCAGCACTGTCTCTACCGCAAGCATTTGTCGCAGACGGTCTGACCAATCAGCGAGACTGCATGAGACGACCACTGAGTCCCGCTATGCGCCACACGAAATGCTCGAAGCGCTGAACTTGAACTCACCAGTGCAATTCAAGAGAAGCTCATACAGTATCTTCAGCATTCTAAGAGAACACATCTGTCAGCTGAGCAGGTTCCAGCAGACCGACGGCAAAAATACCCAAAGTGTGACGTCTTGTGGCTTTGCTTGTGATGTACCGCCGACTGATGCATGGCTTGGGACGTCGAATAGCGGCGCATGCACCACATCTCTAGGCATTGCCTCAAGCTCCAACACCACAGTTGCTGCCCGCTCACTAAGCCCGAACCCATCCTGTCGCCCTCTTATTCAGCTCTCCAGGCTATGCGCAAGAAGTAGACCGCCCGCCGCTCCTGCTCGCTGCAGGTTCCCCTACACCGCCCATGACCTCCGCCCACTACCTACCGCACACCATGGCCCAGCACGCTCCCTACCGCGCTCCCGCGCCCATTGCCGTCCCCAATGCTCCCCCGGGCACATTCTCACCGGGTACAAAGGTGCAGGTCGGCGGACACCGAGTGACGATTGAGAGGTATCTCAGCGAAGGCGGCTTCGCACACGTCTACCTCGTCAAGGTCCCGAAGCCAGATGGGCGCACACCAGAAGTCGCAGTGCTGAAGCGCGTAGCTGTGCCGGACAAAGATGCACTGGCGAATATGCGGACGGAGGTAGAGACGATGAAGAAGCTCAAGGGCCACCAGAAGATTGTCACCTACATGGACTCGCATGCCTCGCAGTTGAAGAACGGAGGCTACGAGGTCTTTCTGCTCATGGAATTTTGCTCAGGTGGAGGATTGATTGACTTCATGAATACTCGGCTACAGCACCGCCTGACAGAGCCGGAAATTCTGCACATCTTCTCTGATGTTGCCGAGGGTGTAGCGACCATGCATTACCTGAAACCACCGCTGCTGCACCGCGACTTGAAGGTCGAGAACGTCCTCATCACCACGGTGTCGAACAACAAGATCTACAAGCTATGCGATTTCGGGTCGACTGCACCGCCTAGGCCTGCTGCCACCACCGCCGCGGAGGGCAGACTTATCGAGGACGATGTGCAACGGCATACCACGCTGCAGTACCGCAGCCCAGAGATGATCGATGTGTACCGGAAGCAGCCGATCGACGAGAAGAGCGATATCTGGGCGCTGGGAGTGCTGCTGTACAAGCTGTGCTATTACACGACACCGTTCGAGGAGGTGGGGCAGATGGCTATCTTGAATGCCACTTTCAAGTACCCGTCGTACCCTCAGTTCTCGGACAGGCTGAAGAAGCTCATAGGTTGGTAGAACGGCGTTGTGTATGGGCAAATGCTGACAACTGCAGGATGGATGTTGCGCGAGAGCCCACAGCATCGTCCCAACATCTACCAGGTGGTTGCCGAAGTCTGCTCGATGAGGCACCGCCCGGTCCCGATCAAAGATGTGTGTAGCATCTTATGAGTGTTTACATATCGTCGCTAATGCGCTCCAGATCTACTCGGGAAGGACACAGTCAGAGGCACGAAGAAACCAGCAGTTACCTACGGAGTCTGATGTTGCGACTCCACCACTGGTCGGATTGCAAAAAGTTGCGCCTGTCAAGCAGGTCCAGCAAATACCAGACATTACACCTATGAGAAGAGGGAGACCGACAGGCCCTGCTCAGCAACCTCCGGCCGCGAAGCCAAGTCCTTCTCCAATGCGAGGCACATCCTCCGATCCCTTCGCAGCCCTTGACTCCCAGGACGTTCAGGTCAGGCGGGCGGCAGCCGATGAGCTTGCTTCGCGCTTCCCGTCGCTGGACGAGTTCTCGCTGTTGCATGACCGAGGGCAGAAGTTCGAATTCGGTCAGACTGCTCCAACGGCAGACCCTGTCCTCAGCAAACGAGTAGTCGAAGCGCTGGCAGACGATGCTTTTGCCACAGCTCCTCCTACGAAGACAGAGTCTGCGCTGCCCGCGAAGCCCTCGTCCAAGGTGCCATCGACCGTTGTTTCGAGGGCGGCCTCTGTGAAGAAAGCTGCAAAAGCATATGACGCGAAAGAGAGCCCACGGACGTCGACCCCCACCATTGTACATCCAGCACCGCAACGCGTGGGTATGGTCTCCACGGGTGTGCAGACGTCCCCTCGCTCATCACCAGCCCCCCAACCACAAAAGGTGCCCGAAGTCAGCAGCCGGCCGATATGGAAAGTACCCTTATCTGCTCATCATAATCGCGCGATGAGCCAACCTCGGACGTTTGAGAAGCCACAAAGTAGTCCGTCGTTGAAGCCCGAGTTCGCACTACCAGCACGGCCAACGATGGATTCACGTTCAAGATCTCACCACTCACAACTAAGCATACCCATGTCTCCTGCTTCGTCACGTCCTTCTCTCGAGAGTCAGCGTCCGTCGCCGATGGACCTTGGCACTTCAATAGACCGCGCCAAGTCTGCAAACTCAAATGCACGTCCAGCAAGCATGTATGTCGAGAGTAATCTGGACTACCTGCGTGATCGTGAAATGGCACCCGGCCGAAGCTTCGACGCCCCATCGAGGCTGCGTCGAACAAACTCTAGCGCCATAGATGATTCTCCGCCTGAGGCAGAAGAGAAGAACGTCAGATCTAGCATCGACTTCCTCCGCGCTATTGAGCGCGAAGACCACCCCGACCCCAAGTACAAGCACCGCCGAAGCAGTTCGCAGCACAAGCACCTACACGTGAAGCGCGGAAGTCTATCATCCCTCGCCGGCAACACCAAGAACATCGTCAAAGGCAGATTCGGCGACGCCTTCCGCATGTTCGAGCACAACAAGACGCCCGAGCACGAACGCGAGCAACCGCCCCTCACACCCACCGACCAACTAATCGACCCCAAAAGCAACGACAGGAACATCCTCACACCGATCGCAGGCTCCGAAGCCACCGGCGGCCTAAGCGACGACGACCGCAGCGCCATCGAAGAAACACAAGACCTCCCCCCCGAAGTCCGCCGCGAACTCGAGCGCCGCCGCCTCAGCGAAGAAGAACACCGCGTCGAAGCCGCGGCCGCAGAATACAAGCTACGCGTCTCGCAACAACAGAGTACAGGTACAAAGCCGCGCGTCCCCTCCAAAGCATCAGCCATCCAGAACCGCGTGCAGAGTCTACTCAACGATAGTAGTAAACCCGCTACTGCTAACCGCACGGCCGAGGGCTACGGAAAATACACGGATACAGGTAAACCGTTGCCCATGCGTCCGCAAGATCAGTCCGGTATGCGCCACCCACCTGCTATCGCACGGAAACCCGTAATGTCCCCTACGCACACGCCCACGCCCACGCATCAAGACCTCACATTCCCCAAACCCCGACCTAATCTCGCACCACCCATACCCTCAGCATCCGCACCGACCGTAATCAACATGCGCACTCCATCCAGCCCTGCGCCCCGCGCGCCCCCGAAACCGAAGAAATTACAGACTGGCGGGTCGACGACGAAGACGAGCGCGGTGGTTAGAGAGAAAGTGGCGGAAGAAGGGGAGTGGGATGTGGATACGTTTAGTAAGCGGTATCCGAGTTTGAGTGGGTTGGAGATGGTGGAGGCGGAGATTCCGAGGAGGGGGTGAGGGATGTGTAGTGTTTGGTTGGGGAGGGAGGAGGGGGTATTGTATGTATGGAAGGATGTAGGTGTTGGATAGGAAATGTGGATGCATATAACGGGAACATTCATACGATGTCGTGACGAGTTTCTACAATGCTGATGATGGTGATGATGGATGAGGAATACGTGTCTTCGCCCTCAATTGTAGCCCCACCCCTGTGCCTGAGCACAATCTGTGGAATTTGCACTCGTGACTGCCAGCGAACAGTGAAGTGATGCAACACAGCATGTATCAACCACATATCATCAGTATAATCCAAAGCCACACAAGACATACCACTGCATGCAGAAGTGAGAAATGCTGTATTGAAATATTGCAGCTAAGAACTATAAAAACAACCAGCCGTCACGGCACGTCACGCCAAACCAAAAATAAACAATACACCTACCCATACCCACATGCTGTCTGCCAACAACAGAAACTCTTAGCCGCCCGGCTGGAGAAACACCTCAAACGCCTGCCATGTGAAACTTAGTCACGGCCCTCCTGCACCGCGCGAAGAACAGGATAGAGGCTATGTGCGTCGTCATCGTCCTCGCCCATGCGATGCTCGTGCTTCACGTCCTCCTCGTCGTCAGACGAGAAGTCGTGCGCTTCGATCCGCTGCTTGAGGTAGTCCCGGAGGCGTTCGATGACTCTTATGTTCTCGACCCATGACTGTTGGGATGAATCGCCAGTCTCCGTAGCATCAGAAAGGACGCTGGGTGACCGGAGCGCAGGGTCGACCTTGGGAGAATGGATGTTCAGCTGGTTTACGTTGTGGTGTAGGCTGTCTTGCTCAGAAGCATGTTGACCCTTGGGAGAAGGGCTATCGCTCGACGTGTCCATGTCACCCGCATCCCGATCAGGAGCAGCCTTCTGCAGAAGATTGCCGGAGAAGCGGCGACGGCCATCGGCGTCAAACGCAGGGGCGAGGCCAGAAGACGGAGCCGCAGCTGACATATCAGACATGGCGCTGACAGACGGCAGCGTGGGATACATGCTGCCGATGGAAGTCCTGATGGTGGGTGATACATTGCTAGCAGAGTGAGCCGCGCCGGGTGAGTGCTGCTGAGAGCCATAGGACATCACGCTTGACGCTGGGGTCAAAGCGGGAGTGTCGGCGCTGGAAGATCCGATAGCCGTGGCGTGCGAAGACTGTGAATGGCTAGACGACAATCCCGGAGGCGAGTGGCTGGAACGGTATCCAACGCCGGTGTGAGAGTAATGAGCACCTGGCTGCTGAACACCTGCAGCTGCGGCTTGGTTGGGATTCTCGTAAACGGTGCTCTGAAGCTGCTCCAAGAACTGGTCAATGTTCAACAGGTCGCTCTTAGTCCTGAGGTTGGGAAGAGGCAGCGAGTATGGGTGGTGCATTGGTGGATGCGAGGCTTGAGCAACCATGGCACCGCCCTGGCCGTAGTCACCCATGCCGCCGCCTTGGTAGCCACCTTGGCCACCACCGAGAACTGGAAGCTGTACACCTTGGAGGCCCATGAGCCTTTGGCCGACGTCGTAGTAAGTGTGTGGGTCAATAGCACGGCGCTTGGCATCGCCGAAGAATTCGTTGAGCGCATCATAAGCGGCACGCTTCCTGATTTCATAGTCGTTGTTCAGCTGCTGGCTCTGGTTGACGGCATAGTAAACAGGACCATAGGCAGAGTTCTGGGGTGGGCCGCCGTAGAAACCAGCGGGAGCGCCTCCAGGATGTTGTTGGCCATAGGCACCGTTAGGACCAAGGGCGCCATCAGGATACTGATATCCACTTGCTGTAGCGGCAAGTGCCTGCAAGTCAGCGACAACTGTATACCCTTGTTAGAAACTGAAAGAAAAGGATTGATGAAAAGTAAAGTTTGGGGATGTGAGGAGACTGCTTACGTTTGCCATTCTGAGGATACCCTCCAGCTCCGTGTGGCCCGCCACGGTTAGGCTCGGGCGAACGAAGGAGAACAGAGTCATCGGCGTGGGTCTTCACGTGCTTCTTGAGATCCTGGGGACGCTTGAAAGCCTTGCCGCAGAAGTCGCACTTATGCGGCTTCAAGGGCACATGAACACGGATGTGAGAAGTGATGTGGTCCCGCTTGACGGTGGTAGTGCGGCAGTTACCCCATTGGCAGGTCAAGTTTAGGTTGTTGGTGCTCTTGCGGCCAACGTGACGCTCGCACACGTGATCCTGGTTCAGTCAGCCACGAAGTTCAAAGCCCGAATCGATCTCGCGAACTAGGAGCCTGATCTCTCCGTGGTAGTTCACTTACGTAGAGTTGTTCGGCTGATGGCAATCGTTCGCCGCAGCTCTGCCACTGGCAAACGAGCTGATCGCCCGATGAGTTGGTCACCGAGGCGGGAGTGACGGCTGATTGCTGAGGGGTGCCCTGAGGCTGTTGCTGTGGTGTTGACGCAGCAGCGACGGCCGCCTGGGCAGCAGCTTGTTCAGCGCTCATGTTAATGAGTGCTGGTGTTGGTGGTGATAGATTGATGGTTGACGGTTCTTGGCGGCGTGAACGTCAAAGTCGCGCAGTGAACAAGCGCAGAGCAAGAGTAAAGGAGACTGAGCACAGATTGTGGCAAGTAGGATCTGGATAGCTGCAACGTGGAAAGTGACACCGAATATAGGAGTGCACGTTGGAAGGCTGCACGTCGAGTGTGAGAGGAGGACGGCGGAATGCTTGGGGTCCCAAGAGCGCGGGGCATGGCATAAATGAGAAAAAGCTCGCACGGAAACGCCTGCAGGCTAGAGATTACGGGTCAACTCGATTCGTCGCCAGCTTTGGCGCTAAAACTTGGCGCCAAGTACTAGCGCGAAAGCTGATTTTGAGCGGCCACGCACGCCGAACGATCGTTATTGAGGAACCTCTTACTTCGCACTCACTATTATTCGGCCTTTGCCTTCTAATGTCACTTTTTTTCGCCTGCTACGATATGTCTGTTCTAGTAGACTCCATTGCGCGGGGTGTCAAATGGCCCGGCAAGTGGCGACTCAGCCCGAAACCGCGCGCTCTCCTAAAGATGCGACTGTCCGGTTTCTTGGGACTTGGCTTGCACAGCGGAATCCATTTGACTTGGAGCGTGGACGTGGACTGGTGGCGAAGTCTGCCTGCCCACCCAGATTATTAGGACAAAGGACGGTCGAATGTCCGAAGCAAAGATGTGATGGCCCCAAAAGCCACATACGCCTCTTCTTGAAGCTAGCGAAAGTGCCGTTAATCCGCGAACTTGTTCCCCTCAACGACTGCAACATCGCTGGGGTATAGGTAGCAGTACTGCTCGTGGAGTGAGAGCGACGGCTAGGAAAACAATATTCACTGTAAACAGGCTGTTGGCCGGAACTTCAAGAGCGAAAGCTTGACCTTTGACTTCATAATCTTCGTTCCGCTCTTGTTAGTCATTGCAAGAGCATGCTTCTGCTCTTGGATAGGGAGCGGACTTGGCTATTGGTAGAAGGTGCCGAGCACAGCCAAGGTTGTGAGGCATTTCTCCCAGGGGCACTTCGAGGCTGTGTAATTTAGCGCGAAGCACTCAACGTGCAACATTGAACTTCACGTGGAAAGCCTCTCACCTTCTTGCGTTAAGTGGTAACACCACCCACTATTATTGCAGCCATCAAACTCACGCAAGAACGATCCCAATTTGCTTCGTGAACGGGAATCGGCACAGCCACTTGCCAGCCCCAATGCCAGCTTCCTGCAGGATGACGAGCATTCTTGGCACAGCCCTTAGAAACGAGATTCGTTCCAAGAGTGGACGTCTTGGAAGGTGATGCAAACATCTTAGCATGGCTGACGTAGCACATCAAAGACTTTGCCGAGATTCCGCAACCCCAAGACACAGCGGAAATCTGTCTCCGACCTGCCAAGGTCAACAGTTCTCCTGTAATTTTCCCCACAATTATGGGGAACATGAATTGGTACTGATCCAGCATTCTTCAACAATGGCTCCGGAGCAGCGGGTGTTTTCCATGCGGGACAGAAAGGGTTGACATGCCACATCTCTACGGTATCGAAGTTTCGATCAACACCACGCTGCTGACGAGTAGCCCGAAACAGAAGGACGCGTTCCGGTCGATGCTCCTGATACCGAAACAGAGACCAACAATGCAGCCTCAGGAATCAACAAGAAACTTGTAGATCCAAGAGTCACAGGATTACATCTAACGAACATGTGCAAGTACATGCATTCGGGACCATCCACAAAAGAGACGGGAGCATCAGGCCGTACGGCGCTCTAAAGCGAACCACAATGTGTACCGACATCCTCAGAACTCGAAATTCGACGTCAGACACGTTGGAGGCGCCACGAGGATAACCAAATTGAACCAAACTACGCGGATACCAAGAACACCGCTCCGCGGCAGGACAGCCCAGACTCCGACCAGATGCTAAGGCTCCCTCACATCACAAGAGATGCGATAGGCAAGCGGCATGATGACGATGAAGGCTTCTTCCAATGTGCCGGTACCCGAATGAACGCGCAACGCTGGTATGCATGTCAGCACGTGGCTTTGAGCAAGTAGTTCAAGGTTAGTCTCATGCTGTGCAAGTGGTACCAGTGTAGTGGTCCTATCACACGGTTGTCATGAGGAGCGTGGCGAATGGGACGTATGTCCGGAAGAGGCTTGCTCAACTTCGATGACTCTGGGTACCCAAATAGCTGACCAAGAGTAGCTGTTTTTGAAGGGCACCTTTCTCCAATGTCTTCGGTCGCGCAAGGAACCATAGCAAAGAAGCGAGCAGTGGAGGAAATGGCAAGAGTCCATCTAAATCCATCTAACGAGCGAGGCAAGATGGCCCCGGTTTCGATGCAATTAACACTATTCTTGAAAAGACTCCAACACAGACTTTTACATCATCGCCAGCAACGACACTCATGGCTTCCTCCCCGCCTTCCTCAACACATCCGCCACCGCATAATACGCCGGCTTCCTCTCAAAGTTCTCCCTCCAAAGCGTCGCATCTCCATTGCCAGGAAACGACTCAGGCACCCAACTGACGGGATCCCAAAAGTCCCACACCGTGACTCCCACACACCTCTTCTCATCCACACACGCCCTCGTCGCATTCGCATACACCTGCGCCTGTAACGCCTCCGTCGTTGCATTACCCGGCAGTGCGAGCCTGACATCGAGCTCCGTCAGCGCGGTCTCTACACCAAGCGATGTGTACAGCGCTTGTGAGGCGCGCACGTCGTCGTATGTCGGCGCGCGACCGACGGTGAAGTGAGCTTGTAGGCCGATGCCGTCGATGGGGACTTTGCGCTCTTGGAAGTCTTTGAGCATGGCTTGCACGGCGAGGGACTTGTTGTTTACGCGCTCAATGCCGTAATCGTTGTAGTACAGCTTCGTACCAGGCGACGTGTATTTCCTGGCAAAGCGGAAGGTGTGCTCGATGTACTCGGGCCCAATGGTATCGAGCCAAATGTCCTTGCGGTACGTGCCGTCGTCGTTGAAAGCTTCGTTCACGACATCCCAGGCGTAGCAGTCACCCCAGTAGTAGCGCGCTTCATTCTTGATGTGCGTTTCGAGGATGCTGAGGAGCTCGGTCTTTGTCCAGTTCGCGGACGTCAACCACTCGGGCAGCTGCTGGTGCCAGAGAAACGTGTGGCATCGTGCCATTTGCCCGGCTTTCTTGCTGGGGTCAATGACTTGGTCACCGAGCGTGTAATTGAACACATTGCGCTGGGGCTCGATGTGCATCCATTTCTGCCCGTTGGAAGGTGTAACTTGGTTGAATTCGGAGCGGTTGAAGGCGATATCGGTGTACTGCTTGTTGTCTAGAACGACATTGTCGATGGCAGTGCCGAAATACTTGAGCCCAGCCTTCTTCGCCAAATCTCCTAGACCAGGAGCAGGCTTTGGTTTTGGCGGCAACTTTGCGCCTGTGTATGCGTCTGGTGTTGGGGACGCGGCGATGAGGGGAAGGAGTGCAAGTGCGAGAGCGGACTTCATCTTGAAAGTTGGGTCTTGCTTCGGTGCCGCTGAGATCGAGACATGATGCATACGCCTACCAGACTATATACCTACCATCCGCCCGGTTTTCTTCTTGCGTCTAGTGCTCGACGACGCTCAAAGAGTAGCTACTGGAGCAATAATTACACCCGAAGCGCTGCATCGGGGATAGCCAGACATCACTATGGGGCTCATAGCTGCGGTCGCGGCGGTATTATTGATCGTCACGGATAATCTGAGGGCTGAATTTCACCTTGGTACTGTAGACAGTCGTATTCCTCGCCGCGTAAGTGCCTTTGACCCTCAGAACCACACGATAGCATCATAAAGTTTAACGTGGCAATCTGGCATGTGGCGTGATTAATGATTTGGTATTGTTCTTTTCGCGTTGCTGTATTGTTCATGGCTCTCGATCTCTTCACAACACAAGTCAACCATACTCACGCGAAGTATGCTTCTCCGTGAACCGGTTAAAGCCAACGGTGAGCCATACCCCGCAAGTCTTGGATTCGCGATGTTCACGATGCGCATGCTTGGCACTATGTTCTGCAGGTACTGTGCCGGGGGATTAACAGGCTAAATTACGGTGTTTCTAGAATTCTTCAATTAATGTCCGAATTGGTCCCTCATTCAACTAGATGCACGATCGACAGCAGCCATAATGCTTGACGCAGATGAATGGATCGTATATGCCTATCCTATCAGCGGGGAGTCTAAGCGCTTGCTTACAATGCCCTCAATGCACTCCTACAAAGACACCATCCTTCTCCAAGTCCTGCCGCAAGATCTTCGGCATAGGACTGACCGCATCAGCTTTCTGCATGCAACTCTCGATGCTCCCCCAGAAGCTCGCGAGGTCCACGCTTCTCGGTATCCTGCAACCACCTTCGCCCTCCGGTAACTTCGTAACCTTAGTTCTGCCCAGCTCCCCCACCTCTGATTGCGTCATGGAGTGTACTCCATCAGTGACAATGTCGACTTGGAAACGTTCTCCGCCCCGATCATCGAAGATCTCGGGATAGATCGCAGCGGACACGGCCAGAGGATCGTGTAGTGGCGGCCCTTCTGTTATAGAGAACACCTCCGCATATGTACCCGCAAAGAATGACATAATTTGTGTGAACAGAGCTCGAAGCGTGGATGGAGTGCGATCCGAGGTGCTGTTTGTGTTGCCTGCACCGTAGAGCTGTGTTTGGCGAACCGATTTCGTGCCGAGGACTAGATGGCTCAGATCAAGTGGGATCAAAGTCGTCTTAGACCTCAAGATAGGATGTGAGAAAATGAAGTGTGAAGCCTCAGGGTCGCACTGATTTCGTCAGTTCAGTGCCGATTTGCCAGAAGCAGGTCAACATACGTAAATCTGTCATGTGGTTAGCTTGCGGATTGATACGATACGGTTCGGTCTTCTACTCACATTGAACTCAGCATACGCCGTCCAGTTGCCAAATCGCTCACCTTCTCCCTTCACTTTGCCCATCGGCGCATTCGTGAAGCCACCACCAATAGCTCCTCCCATGATAGACAAGCCCTTGAGATGCCCTGCCAGGTCTGTGTATTTCTGGAATAGGAGTCCGATGTTCGTCAAGGTGCCTGTAGAGACGAGCCATGCAGTATCTGGCGGCGTGGATATGAGGGCTCGGTACATGGCCTCGAGGTGGTCGACATCGGTGGCTGCTGGCTCAATTGGCTGTGGAAGCAGTGTAACTCCGTCCAGCCCAGACTCGCCGTGAATATCTGCTGCGTGTACAGCGTCGCGTACTATCGGCTTTGCAGCCCCTGAGTACACCTTCACGTCGCGCCTGCCGATTGCCTCCAGAATCGCTCTGGTGTTGAATGTCGTCTGGTCGAGTGCAGCGTTGCCATGGACCGTGCTGACGCCGATAAGCTCGACGCGCGGATCGTGGGCGCTGAGAAGAAGAGCGTATGCGTCCTGTACAGATGAGCTGGTGCTATTGGGTGTGTCAATGGGGTCTTACATCGTGCCCAGTATCCTTCTCTTGTTAGCTGTTGTTGAGGTAGATGCGATCGGTGTACGGACACAATCAAGCCACAGCGGGATTCTGGAGGTAGAAGTCATTTTCACTCTATAAATTCTTGTCTAGTGTTGTACGGTGATGTAGATAAACGTGTACACGAAGCTCATAGATTGCTGTGGTAGCGAAACGCAGGTACGAAAGGGTCCAGCGGGAGCTGTGGTGGGGCTAATCGCGTGGCTTGAACTGTAGGTACCTTCAAACAGCCGCATCACACGTCCAGTCTTACAACAACGTGTTCCAGTAAACTTGTAGTATTGCCAACGCATGTTGGCCTTATGCTTAATCACGCACCCCGAAAGCTGATAGCGTATCCTCAAAGTCATGCTGAGCACATTATGATTGGCTTGCTTGACCTCCGAAGCTGAAAGTCCGACCGGATACGAGTGGCGTCTCTGTCATCTTCAGGCACGACCTCTCTCTCAAAAGACACATTCCTCGCTCAATTGGTATATGCGATTGTTGTCCTCGGCATCTTTTCGCCTCGGGAGCCGACTGCACAGGTGGCGGACGTGATAATCTCTTCATTCCTTCCCGTTACGGATAGACCAACAGGCTCTTTGTCTTTGCATGAGCCGTCCTGATCTGGACTGCAACACAACACTCGACATGGACATGTTTCGCCGCCACGAGGGCCATACAGAGGTCAAAACAGACCAATACTGGGCCTTAGGCTACTATTTCGAGACGCTCAATGACCAGCAAAAGCACCAAAGAAGAGATTACCTGGACCGGTACGGCTTCGCGGGGCAATGGTCTGTCCTGGCCGTCTTTGCGCTCTTCCAATTGAGCTTCTTCGTGAATTGGATGGTCAGTAGCGGACTGCAGTACGAGCGTCCGAAGTCTCCGTCCTTTACGAAAGGTCCAACCGACAAGTTTGGATGGCTAAGGAAGGTGCAGAGCTTGTCTACCAAGATCAAATGGTGGCTTGGGAAAGATGTGCTTCAAGGGTGGGATTGGGGGACGAGGGGAGAGTGGGTTGGTGGGAGTGTTTGGGCGGTATGGTTGCTGTATCTTTGCGTTGCGAAGACGGGCAATGGTAAGTTGGATCAAATGAAGTGGTTCGTCAATCGAATCACGCGAATTTTGAAGCAGAGGGTAATGTACTGACGCATCCAGACTACCTGCATCTAACAAAACGATTTGGCCAGATTGGCGCATCGCAGCTGCCTATTCACTATTTACTCGCAATGAGAGCACCGTACTCTCCCGTGCAGTGGCTGACTCGATGCTCTCACGAGCAGTTGAAGGTTTCACATCAGGTCCTCGGACGCATTGTTTTCCTTCTGTTTGCGCTTCATGGAGTCTTCTACTTCAATTTCTTCGTGCTCTCGGGATTTCTCGCTAAGCGCATTAAGGACTGGGATGTCATCTGGGGCCTCATCAGTCTCATTCTCTTCTCGACCATTAGTACGACTGCGCTGGCATTCGTGAGGAGACGGAACTACCGTGTGTTCTACATCTCCCATATCGCTATCGCGAACATCATCATCTTGCCGCTATGGCTGCACGTATCGCATCTTCGCATCTTCGTCTACGAGATTATTCTGGTTGAAGCACTGCATATTGCCTTCCGTGCTCTGCGTCTCAAGACACACCAAGGAACCATCAGACTCCTCCCGGGCACAAACCTTGTGCAGCTACGCATACCACTTGAAGAGGGAAACTCGGCGCTCAAATGGAGACCTGGACAGCACGTCTATCTGAGCAGGCCATGGATGAAGGGACTGAGGCCATCGCTCTACTCCCCCAATCCGTTCACAATTGCATCGATTCCTTCGCTGGACAAGGAGCTACTACTAGTTGCAAGGACGCTCGGAGGGAATACAAAGTATCTCGCAGACTTAGCGCGGACATTGGCTCAAGGTGGTAGCGGCGTCCCAATGCTGCCAACGGCTGGCGGCGACATTCCGATCATTCCAATTGCTCTAGAAGGACCATACGGCGCATCAACACGTCTACCAGACTTGTCGGATTACGACCGAGTGCTCTTCGTAGCTGGTGGAGTAGGCGCAACATTCATCATGCCTCTCTACAGAAGCATATCGAACCTGCATGACCCAACGCCGTCGGGCACCAAGATACGCTGCATCTGGGCCGTCCAGAAACTCGCAGATACACAATGGGCGTTCTCGACTTCTTCCCCGGAGGACACTGCAGATGCCGAAACGGACGGAAGCGGCTTATTACATGGCGCTTCCGCAGTGGAAGTATATGTTACACGACCTTCGGGTCCGAGTCAGCAGGTCGATCGATCGTTCGCTGTCGGAGAGGACGATGACGAGACGGAAGGCATCGAGATGGCAGAGAACGAGCAGCTGCTGAGCATGGAGGAGCAAATGGACAAGCCAAAGAAAGGCATGGTGATCAAGAGTGGGAGACCGAAGCTAGATGCTATTGTGGATGACGTGTTCAGTAAGGGAATGAGGACGGCAGTCATATGTTGTGGACCCAAGCGGTTGACGGGGGATCTGAAAAGGAGTGTGGAGGTTTGGGTGAAGAAAGGGCATGAAGTTTTTTGGTGGGATGAGACCTTTGGGTGGTAGATTTGTTGATGTCTGTTCATGAGAATCATTCACCACGTTGCTTATCGTACGTCGTTTCCATGCACCTGGTCGGCGGTTAGATATTATCAGGTACCACAGATTGACGTCGCGCGCCGCAACCGTAAGCTGCCTGCGCCGCACGGCTCCAAGTGACCGTTAAACTAGAGAGTCATTGAGTTCCATCACGAGTCACTTGACAGCCGCAGACAGGACGCCACGGGGTGCGTACCGAAACCTTGTTCAAGTATGGATGGCGCTCGCGGTGCACACAATTTCGGAAATGGACTGCAAGTCTTCACGACTATATGGACTTTAGGAGGGCGACAATTTGAGGCGCATACCTCGTTGGTTCTGGTGAACGAAGCTTGTTCGCACTTGTGCTGGACGCTCAGCGCAATGTCCAGCAGGTGGACTCTGCATCAGCCAGGCAATCAAAGGAGTGAAGGCAGGCGATCATGCATGATGTTCTCGTGTGGCTTGTAGAGGAAGGAACCGTTGTGTCGCAGCTGCCCGATAGAGAGAGGGACACTTCGCGCCACACAAAGCCATATTGCTTGCTCTTCCATTAAACTTCTCAGGTCATGTCCCAGCAGTCTGTTTTCTCTTCTGATCTTCTGCGCCTCAATTCGCGGCTAGACTTCGCGATAGGCGTGTCCGAGCGTGGCCTAATTACATGGGTGCAGCGTCCTGCTTCCCCGTCCACTAGTAGATTGGCGGTTCCCAGCTTCGCTCGCCCAAGCCCATCGAGGAATCCTCTCGCGTCAGCCATTTCCACTTCTTCACGATTCCTTCAAACATTTCCCGGCGTTGAGCGAACACAGCGCGAAATCGATCGGTCGCTAACATTCCTTCGTGTCTTTCTTCTATATGTTTTCTCCATAATAGGTCGCGACCATTAATTGACAGGGGACTGCCTGCTTCGCGACCGCAAACACCCCCTCACAACCTCCGCAATCATTGTTCCTGCACATCCATGGCACGACCGTCATAGCGCATCCGTTTTCAACGTCTTGGTGGACTCACACCCTGAGACTGGACCCAAGCGCGTCGACAACCTCATCGCTGGCCCGCGCATCGCCCCTTCCCCTCTCGTGCCGTCGAGACATCTCACCACTACTTCCATCGCCGCACCAAACGATTCTCCAAGGACATTCAACGTATGAGACGCGTCATCCACGGTCATACTTCTTAAGCGCAACACTTTCCATGGCCGGTTTCACATCGTCTCGCACGCAACCAGCGCCAGTCCAGCAATTGACACCCCCAAGTAGCTCGCACGGCGCAGGTGGATCGTGGGACTTTGCTGTCCCGCTCAACAACTCGGTGCGTAGATCTCTTTGGGCATCACGGCATGGCGTCACATGCTACTTGCAGAAGCTCTGTCCATACCCAGCACTACTGCAGGTGCAGTCGTTCTATATCCTAGCGCAAACACTACCCGGCCTGAGAAAATCAGTCTCAAGCGCACATGATGAAAGCCATGTTACAGTCATGCTGACGATGAACACAGAGTGCGACCTACGAGGAGGATCCGTACATGCCTGGACACGCAGCGACTGCGCATGCTCCTCGCCAGCCACACACGATGCAGGCCAATGGTTTCGCGAAACCCGTGCGCTCGCCTACATGGGACTCTCAGAGCCAAGGCTACGAGCCAGAACGACTGCAAAGGAAGCCGAGTGGGAATATGGACACCGTCAGCGCAGACCAGGACAGTGTGATGGAGTACTACAAAAGCCACACCAACAACAAGCAGGGCTCTGCGCGTGTGAAGGGAAAGCCGAAGAAAAGACCTTCTGTCGGCTCCAAAGCGGACCCTAAGTCCAACACGCTCGAACACGACCCAAACAATTGGATCCACCGCGACAAGCTGAAGGAGATCGAAATCAGGGAGATGGAAGCTGCCGGGTTCAGAGTTGGGCGTAACAGCAGGTCTAATAGTCGTTCGCAAAGCAGGACTCAGCGCTCCAGAAGTCGCAGAGGCTCGGAGGCTGACCATGGTGAAGAGCGTTCGGAGGTTCGGCGAATGGTGTCCCCAATACCGGCCGAAGACGAGGATGCAGAGGCAGACTACCAAACGGGAAGTCCTACAACCTACCAAGAATTTGCGCCAGACCACAACCCATCCTCACCGAGATCAAATACCCATAATGGCCGACCTAGCACATCTCGTATACCACTTCCAAAGACTAGTGGCATACCGGTGTCAGCCGCGATGGCAGAGCGCGACGGAGCGTTGCCTCGGTCAAGAAATGGAAGTGAAAGCTGGAATGGCAACCCTGCGAACGGGGCAAGGCAACGCAGTGGAAGCATTGCAAGTCAATTTCTGCTCGACCCAGAGGACGACACGCAGACAACGCCGCCACACGGACACAAGCGGACGATCTCGGGCACCAATGGCTCGCCGCCAAAGTCGCCGCAGAAGTCTCCTATGAAGGCCAAGGTGCCTGGGAAGCCAGTCCCTACTTCAGGTGCCCGTAAGACTAGTGTCAAGGTCCACCCGAAGAATCGACAGCCTTCTGGAACCACGCCTAAGCGACCGGGTACCAGTGGAGGGGGTGCGTCTCGCCCTACTACCAGCCATCGACCGGAAGGGGAAGCGCCATGGATAGCGACAATGTACAAGCCAGACCCTCGTCTTCCTCCAGATCAGCAAATCATTCCTACCCACGCAAAGAGGATGCAGCGTGAGCAATGGGAAAACGATGGCAGAACAGCTTCCATGTACGACAAGGACTTCCAGATGCTCAACACGGACGAGTTCCCAGACAAACGCCTCTCGCAACTATCGCAGCTACAGCACACCGATCTTGAAAAGGCGCAGGACAATGGTACATGGCCTCTACCAAGTCCAGAAAAAGAACCACCGCCCTCGCCTGAGAAGCTAGATACCAAAAACGACCAAGGTGGCGCTTACAAATTGACTCCTACCATTCCGCAAAGTCCGCGAGTTCCTTCGCCAAAACTTGCACCTCCAATCGAGCCGCCGAGCGCTTCACCGCCAAAGACAACTCGGCTTCCAGAGCCAGTGGAAGAGGCCAAGGAGAAGAAGGGCTGCTGCTGCATCGTCATGTAGCTTTCATTACTTCATATACCCCTCATTTCTTTACTGATCTCTATCATTCTCGCCGCGGAGCAATTTATGCTGGCCACACGCTGTCGGTATATTATGTCTGGCTTCGAAATGTGTTTGCGTCGGCTGTCGGAGTCTGCATGTACAGGCGTTTGGCGAAGAAGACTCGGCTTGGAGCTCGTTTATATATGTTCTTACAGCGCTCAGCATTATGAGCTTAAAGCGTACAGCGACTGCGCCATTTCCTTCATTTCTGTTACCTTTTGTTACCTTTTGTTACCTTTTCGAGCGACCGGCACTTTTTTCTTTCACGGCCGGCGTTTCATATCTAGATATTTCAACTCCACTGCTATGTATTAAAGCTTTGCTCGGGGCTTCGAGGCCAGTGAGCATACTCGACTGGCAGACTGCCGAATTTCACATTTGTTTAGGTGGAGGAAAAGCATCGATGTATACTGAATTCGATGAAGAACGTAGGCATAGATGATGCGGAATGGCCGGGCCATGATAGCTAGGAAGAGCTGTAAAGACAGACTGAAAGTACAAATACGCTGACATTGTGCAACTGATTGATACATGATGTTCCTATTCAACCTTGCTGTCGTGTGCACGCCTCAACACCTTTCTTGCGTGTGGAGAAATCAAGTGACTGGCTTCAATGAGCTTTGCCTTTGTTGAAGACTTGATAAACGATAACGACAACAGCTTTCCCGCTGGTTGTTGGAGGATCTCGAAGAGGGATGCCCGGGCGCTCGGATGAAGATGATCACGTGTGGCGGACGCTAAGCTTTGCGCCGCCCGCTAGCGCCCACCAACGAACGAATTTCGACGCGGGCCGCCTCGAACTTTTGCTCTTTCTCATTCGCAACCACAACTCTTCAAGGAAACCCGACTACTGAAATCATTCATCATGGTACGCTCTCACCCTACGATGCTCGTCTTACAGTCGCGTAAACACATCTCAATCGGCATCTACACTGCCATCACCATGACCTTTATGAAGGGCCAGCGCTAACACATCCCCAACAGTCGGACGGAGAAGAAGATACCAAGTCCCAAGTCAGCGCGGCCCCTGAGGTCGAAGTCTCAGCCGATGCATCCGGCGGCAAGGGCCAGATGTCCGTCCTCGAGGCACTCAAGGGCGTCCTCAAGCTCGCGCTCATCCACGACGGTCTCGCCCGCGGCCTGCGCGAAGCCTCCAAGGCGCTCGACCGCCGCCAGGCACACATGTGCGTCCTGAACGAGGCCTGCGAGGAGGAGGCGTACAAGAAGCTCGTGGTCGCGCTCTGCTCTGAGCACAAGATCCCGCTCATCAAGGTCCCCGATGGCAAGCAGCTCGGCGAGTGGGCTGGTCTGTGTAAGTTTATGCTGGATGGCGTTGGTGGTGTTTGGATTGCGGCTAATTGTGTGCAGGCCAGATCGATCGTGAGGGTAACCCGCGCAAGGTCGTCAACTGCTCGTGCGTTGTCGTCAAGGACTGGGGTGAGGAGTCGCAGGAGCGCTCTATCCTCCTCAACTACTTCCAGACCGAGCAGTAAGTGTATCGCTTGCGCGTACGACACCGGCTACTTCGATGCCCTTCGACTCAAGCATCACCTTGACTTTGCACTACACATCTGGCTCGGCATCACGATTTCGGCAACGACATGGAGTATATAGGAAGGGGTGGGCGGGACGGAGAGGCATCATGTGATGGTTTGCGATGGAGTTAGACGGCCTTCGTGCCACAAGTCAATATGAGGAACGATTGAACGGACATCGACTATGCTTTTTGATCTCCATGACCGCTATTGCTCGTGATGATTCGACGTGTTATATTGACGGATGGAGTTAATTCGTCTAACCTGTTCACCTACGTGAAGCAGGCAGGTACTCGTGTTTATGTCTGTCAGCCTTCAGGACACACTGAACACTATGATCGTACTTCCACAACAGCGTAATTCCACCTAGCACATCTCTTCAACCTTGCCATCAACCCAACCCTCTCACCTCAGGTTCCCACCCTCTTCAACTGCGCCTCCATCCACCTCCACATCGCCTCCGTCTCCTCCTTCTTCAACGGATACTGATGCCCAACCTCACACTCCGCCACAACCGCCATCTCCTCCCCAACCTCAAAATGCTTCTCAACCAGCACCATCCCCGCCCAATTCCACTCATCCTGCTTCCCAATAACATGATAACACGGGCTCCTAATCTTCTTATCCAGCATCGGCGCCCGAATCGACAGCGGAAACACAGGCGGCGGGAAACTACTACACACACTGACCCCAAACTTGAAGTTGCACCACTCATTACTCTTGTTCCGGCCAATAGAATCCAGCACTTCAGAAGCGCGCAGCAGACCCGCAACAATCTTGGTGCCTTGGCTGAAGCCCATGAGGCCAACGACGCGACCGCCAGCGGCGCGTATGCGCGTGACGGTAGTGCGCACGAGATCTTCGACTTCGGGAGGCATGCTGGATGTTCCTGTGCCGGCGCGCATGGCGTCGAGGGAGATTTGCTCGCGGGGGAGCCAGCGGGCGAAGGGGCCGAAATCTGCGAAGAAGGGGAGGACGCCGGGGCCGGGCTGGGAGGGAAAGGGTGCTAGGGAGAGATTAGTTGGGTAGCGGAGAAATGCTGGTTTGGTAGTAGGGAGTTGCTGGTGGGAATTGTGGGTAGGAAGAAGGGCAGTGAAGTTGATGTTTAAAGGAAAGAAACATGTGGCGCGAGCAAGCATGAACGTCAAATTGATGCGTGGGAGGGGGAAGAAAAATTTTGGACTTACCGGTCAGGCTCTCGATGATAACGTGCTCTTCACAGAACCTCTTCAGCCTCAAGAGCTGTATGTCGTGACATTCGCCGTTGCTGCCTGAGCCGTGGAAAGCGAGTATAGTCGGTTTGGACGTGTAGTCTGGCGACTTTGAGGATTCTCCATATGCCATGGCCTCCTATGTATGAAGATGATTAATTCAGAGTTTTGTGTCTGAGATGTTGGGTGGCTGCGCCTAGGATGGATGTGAAGCGTGTAAAGTTAACCCCTCCGTTTACACCACGTGGATTATTGGTCCCAGATCTTATTTGTTTGTAAGTTCGGAATCAATATTCACGTCCAAAGTGGTTGTTTGCACGAGGGTATTTCTTCTATGTGTTTCGGGTTGTCAGCGAAAGTATTATAGTGTGAATAACTTGAATTTCATATTTGGGCAATGCAACGCAAGCCATTCCGATGCTCGGAACGCGATCTTACGTCATGCGCTAAGGCTGGTAGAGTCAGGTAGATTAGATGCTCACCGTACCACCGGTGGTAGAAGCATGCAGGTAGACATTCGTTGTTCATATGTTGATTCATACCTTTGCATATCTTATTGTAGGCGCGATAGGGCAGGTATCGGTAGAGAACTCCTCTTATGACAACAGTACGAGACTCTATTTCCATACGTCAACTTGCTCTCCTTGTTTAGTTCTACAAGTCGCTCCGAACTTCATTCATGGGTTCATCTTGCTGCCGAAAGACAGGGACTGCATGCGTACATGTTTGCCAGCATGAAAGGACTTAACCGAGATTGCAGGTCAAAGCGTGATAGTGAAGACATCTTTGGAAAGTACGAGCTCGTATGTGTTCGAAGTGCTTTACGCCACGACATCCCATCTCCAACTCGTGCCAATGAAGCTCGTAGTTCTTGAGAAGCGGTGTATATCTGCAAGCCCTTACGACGCAAACCACATCCTCACCATCCCCTTCCCACCTTATCCCCACCCAACCTCGCCCGTCCCGGCATCTGCAATGCCTCTCCAACGCCTCTCTCCACCTCATCCCTAACGTCCTCCTTCCTCTTAATCTCATCCATCTCCCTGCCCTCCTTCTCCCGCCTAACTTCCTCCTCGCTCCTCCACACAAAGTTCCCCGCGCCGCCCCTACCAGATCGCGCAACAGGCAGTTCCTGGCCTTCGGGGTGCCATGGTTTGCTTATTTGTGGCTTTGAGGATGTGGGTATCGCGGTGGAGTCGGTGTGCTGCGTGAAGGTCCCGTCTTTGGAGAGCTCGGTGGGTTGGTACCAGTTTCCGGCGCCGCCACGACCCATGTGTGCGTAGTCGGTGGGGGGTTGGGATGTTGTTTGGGTTGAGGGAGCGGTGGTGGAGGGGGTGCGATTTGCTTCGATATCCTGGAGAAGATGTTAGACGGTGGAATGGGGAGGAGGTTTGCGCTTAGTGCGTTGAACTTACTGAAGCGGCTTTCTTGGTGTCTTGTTTTGCTTGCAGGATGTTTCCTGCGCCTCCGCGTCCGTATGCCATGGTTTACGGTACTACGAAGTGAAATGCTCCTGTGATTCTAGTAAAGCTACAAAGGTCAGTGCAACAAATCACGTCAGTCGTGATAAAGAATGATGTATCAAAGAGATCGCGGCTCTGAGTGAGGCAGTCATCTCATATCACGGTGCTCGTGGCGTTCTGGGCCTGATAGCAACGTGGGGAAGGCTTGTTCGAACCAACGATCCAACACATTTCGGGCACCAACCAGATTTGTCACATGCTTGGCACGCGATAAGAAACTCCGCCGCTGAGCACAGGAAACACCTTCAGCTTACAACTATGGAATGGAAGGTGTGAGTGGCTCGTAGCCTGCAAATTTCATTCGCGGCAGACGCCCATGAAAGTAGCAACTCTATTCAATCACGATTGATATACATAGGCGATCAGATGGCGTACAGCAGTGTCCATTGTGACAATTGCCCTTCATACGCTGTAAGCATGCATATGCAGTGTAGCCTGGCTGACATCGGTAGGCTTTGTGAGGCCAGCCTCGTGACGCTCGTAACGAGTGTTCGCCTACCCTCATGAGAGTTCCAAGGTTCGCTTGAAGCCACGGACTTCCTTCACGCGACTACAACCAGCCTACCATCAACTTCATGGCCTCATCGTCCGCCATCAGACCAAGACCGCGAGCACATGAAGTCGTCCCCAACACGGAGGGCGCTGCTCTGGAGGATGCACGTGAAGTGACTGTCAAAACCGGCGTGCTGTGCGCGAAGTGCCAACCGATTCAATCATGGCTGGATCAGCACAAGGACTTCGCAAAAGGAAACCAAATTCCGGAGAGCAGGAACCAGGACCAGCTTCGTACTGGCGCTATCCGGAAAGTTGAGCACGATCATGGATCTGGGATTTACCTTCAGGCGTCGTCCGACGGTGGCTGCCATTTGTGTACTTTGATGTGGAGCGCTTTAATTGAGCACAACCCAAAGTGGAACGCTGGCTTGGTCATGACTGAGGCTGTTCTGATCAATGCTGACAGCGTTGTTATCACCATGTATTCTACGCTTGGCGAGGAGCTGCATGGGCTCGATGAAACGCGGACTATGCATATACGCGTTGGTATGATCGGTGGTGGTACTTATGATGCGGCTCTCCAAGTCTGTAAGGTGAAGTCAATACGAGGTCAGTAAGGTAACGATCGTATTGAACGGCCTCATCCTAAGGCGAGAGATAGCTGAGCACCCCATCTCAACCGCTATGGTGACACTCGTGGACCAGGCTCGAACATGGATTCACGACTGCATTACAAACCATCCAGGCTGTGTCTCGAGACGGTCTGGCGAATTGCCCGCCAGACTACTCACTACATCTGAGACAGCTCCAGGTGTCGTGAGACTTGTGCATACTGACAGTATCACAGACTCTCCCCGGTACGCAGCTCTGAGTTACTGTTGGGGCGGCCATGGCTCTTTTCAGCTCACATCCACCACTCTCGACGAGCTCCAATAAGGAGTACATCTCGCTAGACTTCCTCGCACAATTCAAGATTTCATTACTTTCGTCACCTCACTCGGTGTACACTGGCTATGGGTCGCTCTCTGTGCATTCGACAAGATTCTGCAAGCGACTGGAGCACCGAGGCGGCAAAGATGGCCACGGTGTATAGCAACAGCTTCTTTAGCATCGCAGCTGTTTCGGCGCAATCCAGCGATCAAGGTCTATTTGTTTGAAGATATCCGCTGCGAGTTTGTCCTTGTCCTATGGCTACCACTGCACGTGGAGATGTCCTTGCGGTATATCCAGGCCTCGACAACGTAACACACGATTGGCCGCTACGATCAAGGGGCTGGTATTCCAGGAATGACTGCTATCTTGCAGGACACTTCAATCTGATATTCTGATGTCATGGGAATGTTGCAGCACCACGCGAACCGAGAATGAGCAGGAGTTACCGAGGGTTCGTTGCTGGGGAGGATTTGGGTACCTCCAGGCATCACTAAAGGCATGGGCGCCTCTCAAGCGCGCCTTCGCCAATATGCTCTTGAACCCATCGAACAAAACATTTGAGCCGCTCCACACCGATGTACATCGCTTGTGGTGCGATATTGTCAAATCATACACTTCTTTGAGCTTTACAGTCGAGAAGGACCGACTCATGGCCTTGGAAGGGATCGTCACTTTGATCAAGCGTCTTACCAAGTGGGATTACTTACAAGGACTGTGGGTGCCGTTCTTGAACACAGAACTCCTGTGGACTGTTCCAGTCGGTTGGTCAGGGCAGAAACTTCCTGGGTTTCCAACTTGGTCATGTACGTCGACGAATAGCAATATCTGTCCGAATCAACTCATATCGACAGACACCAATGGCCTCAGCTCGCTAGCTATTGTGGAGCCGGCAATCAATGATTTACTTTTGCAACAGGGCCCCAGTGCTCCACTTTCAACGACAGCTATATTGATTACTTATGTTCTGATTCTGCTCTCCTGATTCTGCTCTCCAATAATGGCCATCTCATGCTGCCTTGGTATGCCGTGGGATACACCCGCCGCCAACAGTATACCCGCGATGGTCCTCTGCAAATTGATTATGGTCCTGGCCTTCATGGTGCTATATCACTTCCACGAGGTTACTGGCAGGGCAAAACGGAATGCAACCCAGGCCTCAAGGACTCGTGGAAGCCATATTCGATGGAGCCACGATCAATGGAGCCGCCCCTGCTTATGCTGTCAATGTGCGTCGATGACGAAGGCATTCATTCCCTAGCAATCATCGAGTCGATCTGCCAGCCTGGATGTTTCGAAAGAGTTGGTGTCGTGTTGTTTAAAGTGCATGACTTTGACCGTCTCGAAAGGACCAAGGGCAATCCACACTATGGATTTTTTCCTAACCACCAAAAGGAGTTGGACGAAGATGTGATAGCATGGGAGCCACTTGAATCTGTGCTTAGAGATGTGAGCCGCTGACGTACGTTTACACTTGTCTGAGCCCGACTAGCAGGGTCGTAGAATCAAGCGAGCCTACAGAGAGAAATGGCCCACCCACTCTTCGGCTCTCTAGTCACAGCTAGTTCTCTGCCATTTAGGAAGGGAGATCGAAGAGCGCAGACACGGCTCTGGAGACTTGATCGGGCCTCAGTCTCCGATAAGGTCTTCGCGAGCTGGGACAGACATCAGTGGCCTGCAAATCGGTGCCGAATCGAAGACCTGAACAGAGAGTACGACACATTACACAAACACAATAACAGACCTGCAGCAAACGCGACTAAAAGAGTTGAAAAGACAAAAGGCAATTTGCTACCCATCTGTATGAGCATGCACGCGTTAAGGAAGGCCTTCGAAGTCGGGGCAAGTAGCCAATGGAAACCAGAATGACCGAGCTATCACGATTCACGCACCCCCTTGACAACGAAGCAATCCAAAGGAAACACAGATCGAGCCTCGTCAACTAGGAGAAAATACGTCGCGCCATACGAAAAGACACATGAAGAAGAGAACGAAACTAAGTTACTTGTGCGCGCTGTGCAGTGTGAATTTTGTTATGACGAGGATTGACCTTCAGATGAAAGCACACATGTCGTTATCCGCACTACATGCGTGAGGATGCTGGGCACGAATGAAAGGTAATCAAGAGATGTGAGTCCCGTACTGTGCAAAGGACACCATCCGCGAAGAAGTCAGACTATACCGGATGAGATCACATCAAAATGATGAAAGGACTCGGATTGAGGGATCGCCTCGCCGCTTTCGCATGATAGGAGATCATCGCAGGCCTGTCAGTAACACTCTTGCTGACTACCCCACCTGGTCATGGACATCGCTGAAACGGAGAGGTATGTACGGCCAAGCAAGCTTCCACTAGCAGGCGCCGAGAGGTCGACACGCTAAGGGTACGACTAAAGAGTGGTAGGGAAAAAACTAGCAATAGAGAGATTAGCAATGGTACGGAGTAATGTGAGTGTTCAGCGCACCTTCACGCTCATCTAAGGCCTGCCTAAGAGAAATTAGAGGATCGCATATGCATGGATATTGACGGGACAGAACAAGAAAATGACAAAAATAGTGTGTTGTGTTCCGAGACGAGTGAAGTGTGGAAGGGGTGAAGTGTGTGTGTGAAAGGGGATGATCAAGACTGGAAATTCTTTACTACAGGAAACGAAGAAGCAAGGGAATGAAAAGGTCAAAGACTGGACAGCGAAAAGGACAGATAAGCGGAGGGAAATACTCGCACGTGTCTGGTAAGAAAAGCGTGAAGCGGACGGAAGCAATCAAACATGCGCCTCATCCTCACCCTTCTCCGGCTCCCACCACCACTCCTCCCCCTTCCCGTTGTGCTCCAGCCACTTCTTCCAACCCTCCTCGCCCCACTACTCTGTACTACCGGTACCATTCAGCAACGAGCGCACCCGCCGCTCTCGCTGAACAAGCGCCTCAACCTCCGCGTGTCCCCCGAATCCCACTCCCAAAACTGCGCAAAGCCCTCGGGCAGCCGAATAACCACCTTCCCAGACCCAGCACGAGTCTGAATAATATACTCGACATACTCGCTTTGTGAGCGCAACGAACGGCCCACACGCGCCCGAGCGGTCTTCCACACACGCATTATCAACGAATTGATCCGGCGCTTTGGGATCCATGATGAATTTCGGGTTCGGGCGCTGGAACCATTCGTCCTCTGAGAGATTCAGACACTGTGCTTTGTCGACGGCGTGTAAGATGTCTTTTGCGATGGCGGGACACGAGCGGTATGCGTGGTCCGTGTAAGAATCGAGGTACACGCCCGAGGGAACAGGGCCTGTACAGTTGACTACCAGCAGCGTCCAGTGGCATCCGTGATCCATTGGCATGGCGGGTGTGTCTGCGAGCGGACGTAGATTATGGTGCTTTGCCAGATTTGCGTCTGAGATATCCGGGTCGCGCTCGAGGACTTGTTGCAGTTTGACGTACGCTTTTTCCGCAGCGCGACCAGCCTCGAATTGCGACTTGAGGCCGTCGTTGACAGGGACGAAGACATAGTCGTTGCTGGTACACAGCGTGACGATATTAGTCTCAGGCGGCGCCTCGTAGAAGTCGTCGTCTTGTCGCGCGCACTTGTACAATGCGTTTGCGCGCCACGGATCAAGTAGCGCAATACGATTGGCCTTGCACTTGGATTTGCGGCTAAATAGGCTGAACGCCGTGGTAACGATCTTGTCGTGGAACCACGTTGGCGGGGCGGTGATTTCCCATGCATGCTCGTGGGTGATGGAGCACGAGGCGTCTTGGTAGAAGATGGCGTCGCTGTCCCATTCGGGCTCCGAGAGGAGCTGGAGCGCGCGGGAGACGGGGATGGCGCTGGATGGGCGCGAGGAGGTGTTGAGAGTTCAGGGCGTGTGGTAGGGGAGCGAGGAGCTGAGGGGGGGAGGGTGCTCGGTGACGACGCGCACGTCGGCAAAGTCAACATTGATAACGAGTGGCTTGCGCTGTAGCATAGCGTAGTCTGTGTCGTCGATGGACATTTCCTGGTGTGTGAGTGCGTCGACGAACATATCGTCGGACATGTCGTGCGCTGGTGCGTCGAGGAAGTTGACGAGCGAGGCACTGGGTGAGTGCGGTAGTGATGAGTATGGTGTTGAATGCGAATTACTCATCGTGCTTGTGTGCGTGAGGAAAAGTGTTTGAGCGGGCGGGAGTGTGATACAGCCAGATGAACCGACGTTGTGAGAAGGACGTTGTGGTATCACAGCTAGAATATGGTCTTGTATCGTCGAGATAGAGTGTACAATGGCGACACGCATTGTGGTATTCGATTGATCTTTGTATGGTCAGTATGTATGGAGATGCATGTGTAGTGCAGTGCGGGCTTACTCGACAAGGTGAATCGCGATTCGATGTAGACGCGATCCTCTGATCTCTTTCGGGCAGACCTGAAGTGAGCGTGAAGGTGCGCTGGCGGCTCACATCACCCAGTACAGTTATCAATCTCCCCCATCGCAGCCTTTTCATCTGTCACTATAAAGTCGTGCCCTCCATACCAAGTATTCCTACGCATCTTTTCAAAGCGTGTCATGTTACGAATATACAGCCACGCAAAGAAGGCCAACTCGTTCGAAACATCCAAGCTATCCATCGGACTCGAAAACTCCTATACCACTTATACTATCAGAAAGACTGACAGTGAAGGGCAAAATGAGGAAGATTACGCCCCAGAAGCTTTCCCTTATAGAAGTCGCACCGTCAATATCCAATTAATTCCAATCACCAAAGGCCCATCCCCTTCATCCCTACCAAACATCAGAAGCACGATCGCCCCATTCAAGCAGCGCACCACCACAAAAGCCAACAAGAACAGGAACCGCAAGGATCTAAGCCAACAATTACTAGGTTCAATTTTCTTTTCTTCAAAACGTTGACGGGCACTTAGGACATCTACGCAAGTCCCAACAAGATCGCAAAGCTTTGTCAGATTTCTCGGCGTCTGTCAGTGGATAGCTTATTTACACAGATCGTACTCCTCCGTTGACATTCAATGTACATGACCAAGTCAGACTTTTCCTCCTTATACACTTGATCCTAGCTATATCCTTGGTATGTTATCAACACCTTTGAAAGAAATCTCTCCATCACTGAACATTTTTTATTCTACACGTGTCAACGAACCTGCCTTGCGTGAAAGTGCTAGCCGTTCCTCAATATCTCGAAAGCGTCTGTGAGCGTGAGCGTTGTCTAATGACGTGAATTCTATCTGGATAGGATAGCGAGTCTTACACCCTTTGGGTTGGAAGCAGAGCCAATGAAATAGAGTGTAGAAGGATGATGCAAATTATGGCCGCAGCTCTTCATGTAGGTAGGCACCGCTCTATCGTGACAAAGTCCAATTACAAGAACCACCCGATAAAACACATATACAATGTCCACTCCTTCTCTCTATTCAAGCGTCCACTTTACCGACCATCAGGCATGGACTCTACCCAGCCTTCCCCACCTTATCCAACTCCCCCAACATCCCCTGCACCTCTTTAACCAACGCCTTCCTCTTCAACCGGGCCTCCGGATCCCCCTCCGTCTCCACACCATCCAGCTTAAAAATAACCTGCGTCAAAATGCTCTCGCTCAGCTTCTTATACTCAAATTCGCGCTTCGTTTTTTCCTCGGGCGGATTAGCCATGAACTGGATCGCCAGCGGGACGAATTCGGTGTGGAATTTGGAGGCGATGGCCTCGAGTTTTGTTTGCGCGGTGGCGGGGGGTGCGGCGGGTTTGGGGGGTGTGGAGGATGGGCGTGAGGAGGGGTTGCTGATGTGTGAGGGTATGGGGAGGTATTCGGAGCCAGCGGCTTGGCCGACGTAGCCTGGTGTTGAAGTGCCGGACGAAGATGCGTTGGTTTTTTTCTTGCTCTTGCGTCCGCCGCGCTTGCGGGGCTTTTTCTTGCCGCTCGTGTTCGCGCCAGAATCGACGTCGTCGTCATCGTCGTCATCGTCGTCCTCGCCTTCACTGCCGTAAGCACGCTGCGGTACTGACTCTGCGCCCGGTGCGTATCCGCCCGCCGCTGCTTCACCAATGGTAACGAGGATCTCGCTGCCCGTGCCGTCGCCGCGCAGACCCTCTTCGCGTGCGCTGCGGTCGTCGTGCTTGAGGTTGCGCCCCTTGTAGAACATGCGTATCCGTCGCGCGTCGTCGATGCCTAGCTTCTTCGCGGCCGCCTGGCGTACCGTCGCGATGCGCAGCTCGCCGTCGCGTATGCTGTGCGCGGGGAAGTGGGTCGGGTAGTTGGTGCGTTTTTCCTTGAAGATGAGCACGTCTGTCTCGCGCTCCGGGTTCTTGTCGTCCCAGTCGACAATCTCGGGCTGGGCGGTGCCGTTTCTTCGCAGGTCTTCGTTGGTGATGTACGAGAAGTCTGAGTCGTTGACCACGCCTGAGTTGGGCGAAGTGCCTGGCCGGCCGAAGGGCGAGAAGCGTCCTGCCCAGCTGCTTCCGCCGCCGCCGCCTGCACGGGAGAACCAGGACATGGTGATGAAGACTGCTGCGAGTGCTATGGCGAGTGTGGTGAGGTACGCGGGGTCGTCGAGGCGTGGAGTCGCGATGAAGTGGATCAGGTCGTTGATGTTGCCTTCACGCACAAGGGTGGATATTTTGGAGAGGGCGTTTGTGGGATAGGTCTCGGTACTGGCGGGCGGTGAAGATGTGCCGAGCAGAGGGTGATTCCAGAGAAAGTCAAACGACTTCTTCACGTCGACTCCGAGACTCTTGAGCGACGCCACGATGCCTGCCTGCCTGCTCGCACAGTCACACTCACAGTCACGGTACTAGGGAATGACGTAGAAGCAGCTAGCAGGCGCTGGACTGCAGTCTGTCGGCGGTGTGGGGTCTCTGTAAGCCTCACAGTGTGCGTTGGTGATCGGCCTGACGTCGCCCTCCGAAAAACCACCGCTGAGAAAGAAAGAAGGGTCCATGCTTAGTCACCATTCACATGCAGTCAGTCAAAGTCTCACATCACACAATCCATGCTCTCGTTATAATATACAGCTACACAAAGAAACTATGATCATGTATCATGAAGTCGTGTCATGATCAACTCCATGTCCAGCCTAGCTCCAGGATAGCATCAAAGACATCCAGAAGACCCCATTCGCCAATGATGAGAGACATATGAAACAACGTGACCAAGGATCGGTCAAGTCAAGATGCAAGGAAATCGTGTATCGTGTACAGTGTCGTCAGAATCCGCTGGGAAGTGCGGCAAAACAGTTGCTGACATCGACGCTCAAGCCTTACCTCCGCGCTTAGGCGTAGCCAGGTACGCAAGCCGAGACTTGCTGATAGCGCTGCCTGGGGTGCGTCGAGGCAGTTTGCTCGCGTCGGCCGGCGTCTTCGCGGGTGTAGCGGGCGTATGACGCATCTTCTTCGCTGATCGCATGTCCTCCTCGGCGGGTTCGTTGTTTTCCTTGTCCGATGACTCCTGCACGGTAGCAAGCTTGCGCTTCGTACCCTCGACGAGAATCGCGGCATCGCTCTGGCGGACCTTGCGGATGGTGCCGGTGGTGGAGGGACCTGAGTGGTGTTAGGAGGGAAGTAAATGAAGGATACTTGGGACATACCGAAGTTGACGGGCTTGCCCGACTCGAAGGAGAACGAACGCGGCTGATTAGGAGGAGCGTCTCCGCCGAAGGTTAGGCGTCGAACGGGAGAAGGCTCTGCGGCGCCCTGCTCCAGGCTAGGCATCTCGAAGCCAGCCAGACTGGGGTAAAGCACTGCGCCAGTCGTCGGCACCTCGCTCCCAGCCCTGAACTTGATCGGTGACGGAGACTTGCCGAGCTGGTTATCGTCCGCACGCTGTAGGGTGCTGTTCGTGAAGTTGACCTGCTTCTTGACCGGTGCTGTAGCCGGAATTGCAGGCAGCGCCTTCTGGAGCGTCGACGTCGGCGGCGGTGACATGTGCGTGCCCGCCGCGACCTGGGCCGGGTCGTTCGAGAACTTGCGGCTCGGTGTACGCAGGATAGAGCGTACGCGCTCAAGGTTCTGGCTCGCCTGGAAGAAAATCAGTTTACAAGCTCTCCCAAGGTAAACAGGCTCAATTTCCACTAACCTTTCGCATCGTCTCCCGGGCGTTGTCGCGCATAGCTTGACCCATGTTAGTCGGCGAGAACATGGTAGGATTCGACGAGCTTGTGTTACCAGTAAGCTTAGGGAGCATAGAGGTGGACTTGGCCGTCTTGACGCTTTGAGAACGGGCAATCGACGATCGTGTCGGCGTCATGAGACGAGAGGCGATTCGGGGCAGCGCTGTCTCAGACGTGATCTTGCGGGCGGGGGTAGGGGCTACGCGCGCTGCGGATGGGAGAGGTGCATCGATCGGCCGGGCAGTAGCAGCGTCGTCGGTCTCCGTACGCTTGACACGCTTCGCAGATGGGTTGCCGTCCTCGCGCGTAGCAGGCACAAGACGGACCGTTGACTGAGATCTTGGTAGGCTGGAGCCCTTCAGGTCCATTTTGGACTGTGTGCGCTTGAGAAGTGTCGGTGGGGGCTGGCTCGATTCGGTGATGTCCATCTTTGACTGCGTGCGCTTGAGTTTGGAGCTCGTCTCTGGCTTCGGTGCGAGGTCGGGCTTGGAGGGCGATTTCTTGAGCGGTTGGGTGATGACAGGCTTGAATCGAGAGGGGTCGGCGCGGAAAGCTGAGGCGTGGTTTGCGATCGAGTCCATCTTCTTGAACTGCTGCATGTGCACGTCACTGAAGCGCGCCATCTTGCCCTTTGGCTCCGCCTTCTTGCGCTCCGGTGATACGTCTGCCTTGGAGGAGAAGCCAGTTGCGCCGAACAGCGCGCGACTTGCGATCGGCGTCTCTCCACCTTTCACCTCCTTCAGCAGGTTGCGCGTGCTCGGGCTCAGGCCTTGCGCATCTTTGCTCACGGGCTTCGCGACACCTGCGAATGGAGACTTGAAACGGAAGCGGAAGTCGGGCGAAGACTCAGCATGGGCTGCGCTTGCGGTGTGGCCTGGAGTCTTGGTTGGTGTACCCTGGATAACGGCAGAGGTCTTGGGCGGTGCCGTCTGCGCGCCCAGCGCCTGGAATCCGAGCCATCGCGCCTCGTCGAGGGGTTTTGCTGTGCTCGCGTGGTGATGCGCCGGGTGCATCTCTGGCCCCGCGGGCTTGATGGGCGTGCGATTAACAGGCGTGCGACTGGCTGCAGTGGGCAGCAGAGACTTTGACGACTGGCTCTTCGGCGTCGCGGTGGCCGTCGCATGTGGGAGCTTCGAGGCCGCTGGGCGCTTCTGCGGTGTCTTCGACGGATCAGGCAGTTCAGGCATCTCGGGCAGCGTTGGTAGCTGTGCGCCCGGAGACGACTGTGCAGTCATCCAGCTGTCATTGTCGTCGTCTACAGTGGGAGTTGGTGTGGGCTGCTGCATCGACGATTAGCATTCGTCGCATGTTGGCTGTGATGGCTATAGTACCTTTTGCAGGCGGGCAGAACGGCGCGCCATGCTGTCTGCTGAATCTCGACAGAAGATTAGCCAACCGTTGCAAGGGTAGCGAGCGAGGTTGCGGTTGGTCTGTGAGCGGATGGAGGTGTTGTGTTCCAGAACTCGTCGTCATAAATGCCAAGACATAAATATAAACAACAACACGGACGCGACTTGATTGGCCTAGCGCCGGGTACGAAACGGTCTCTCATCACGATACACAGCGTTCCTCGATCTTCTGCATCATACAAGGCACTCTGTACCAATGCAGTAGGCTGTCGATTTTCGCGTAGAATTACTGAGAAGCCTGAATCTGTTGCTTGCGCTTTTATGCATGATCCAGCCAACGGACGAGTTTCGCCGCTATTACCATCGATCATCTTCTCTTTCGTCCGAAGTGAGCTTGAATGCTTTCCTACGGACTCTTGCTAACATGACGCGTCTTGCAACGCAGGAGGAACGGGCGATTGAAGGTGAGCGAAAATGACTCATTTGTGGCAGAGAAGCCGCTTCACCCAATACGAGCAGACACGTGACCAGACCAAGCATCGCTGTGTAACTTTCCGTGTTCTATACTACTTCATTCTACTAGCTGTTCCTTTCTATATAACCTCTCTGCCGCACTTAAAAATTGCACACTACAGAAGATCCGCACCTGCACTTGCCCTTGCACTTTCAAGGGCCGCCTTACACATCAACCGACACCCACTCGACAACTCTCACAACACAGTACATCGAACTCAACAATTCGAAATGGCGTCTCCCCCACGCAAGTTCCCTTGCAATACTTGCAGCATAAATTTCGAAACTAGCGAGCTTCAACGTTCGCACATGCGACAAGATTGGCAGTAAGGAGTATGACTGAAGTGTTCCAATAAAAGGCTAATTGTCGCAGTGTGTCCAATCTTAGGCGTCGCATAGCTGGATTGCCAGCTCTATCTGAGAATCAGCATTCTCCAGAAATCACAGTCTCAAGCCCAGGCCATGAGCGAAGCGACCTTAATCGAGATGGCAAACAACCAGCAGTCGTAGCGCCAACTCCAGCGGAACATGACATTACTGACGATACATCACCCACACAATGTCTCTTCTGCAACCTCAACTCTTCAACACTGGACGCAAATCTCGAACACATGTCCTCCGCCCACGGTCTCTTCATCCCCTCACTAGATAAGCTTTCCGACCTCGAATCGTTTCTTGGATATATTGGAACCATCATATTCGAGTACAACGAATGTCTCTACTGCGGTCTAACCAAAAGCAACGTAAATAGCGTGCAGACGCACATGCGCGACAAAGGTCACTGCATGATCAACATGGATGCCGAATCCGAACTTCTCGACTTCTGGGACCTGTCCGACGGCGGAGATGAGGAGGCTACAGAGCCCGTGAAGAGCGCGGCGATCAAGCTCTCTACCACTGAAATGAGGCTTCCTTCTGGGACCGTCATCAATTCTCGCTCGGACAAGACGCAACTTCGTGGAAAGCCTGGACTCACTCAATCGAGACACAAGAGCTCACTTCATCGAGTCAGGCGAGCAGAGGCGAAAGCAGCTATCACTGCAGGAGAGGGAGGCCAGGATACGGCTACCCCAGAACGGAAACCTCACACGCACGGCGTCGATGGACGTATCGCGATCCGTGGCGAGCTAGGACTCACGGGTCTCCCTGAGAGCACAAAGCGCGCTTTAATGATCTCGGAGAAGAAGATGCAGCGGCGGGAGGCCATTGCGATGACTGCATACCGACACGCTATGGAAGTACAACCGCAACTCAAAACAATGTATTACAAGGTACGCGATGGCTACAGAAAGAATAACAAAGATCTACTTGCTAACCTGGCCAGACTGAGAATCCGGTGTATCAAGCGGGATGATGATGTCTCGTAAGCTCTTCACATCGGCTTTCCAAAGTGGGGTCCCATCTCCATTGGCATCTCGTACGGATCCCAGAACCAATCCAGAGGCAAACCCTTGATATCTAGCCAGCTTTTGAAGCCGTCTCTTCTTGGTGGGCGGATCTCTTTTAACCATCAGTCTGTTCCGCTGAGCCACGACCTCGTCCGAAGTTCCCGCAATACAAGGTTGTAAACCGCGCGACGAGTATTTGCGGAGTTCCATTGCAGTCTGTAACCGAAGCCTGCGGGTAGATGCAGATCAATAGCGTCCCGGACGATATTACTTTCGAGGCATTCCACAATGTATAGCGAGTACTCTTTAGCCATGAGCCATACGAACGGACCGCAGGCACTGAAGCCATCAGAAGCGCAATTCCTGTTCCCCAACGGACTATCTTGGCGAGGCGTGTTGCTCTCGATAATGAAGTCTATGCCTTTGACTTCGCGACCGTGTGTGTGCATCATGATTTCCAGGCCCTTGAGAACGTACTCGGCTACACACTGACTGACACTGTTCGGGTCGGACGTATTATGCAGAGAATCGAGATAATATCCGCCCAACTTTTCTTTCCTGCAATCAACGAGCAAAGCAGACCAATGGCTCCCGCTCGTTGTAGTCTAAAAGTTCTTGCCTGAACTGATCTTGATTAAATCGTCCGCCCACGGTGGGAAGTCTTTGTTTAAGTAACCTGGCAATCCGTCACTGATGGGGAACATGACAAAGTCCTTGTCCTTCAGCAACGCGGCGCACTTATCGTCGCAGTTTACGTCGGGAAACATGTCCTCTGGGATATCCCCCCCTGCTTGCCCTTTTACTTCGGCAGTATGGCCGTCCGTGAACAGAGACTTCGTGTCCGTTGTGTTTGCCAGGACCATGCGGTACTTGCGACACTGGGTGACGTACTCCAACATCTCGAAGGCCGAGTCGATTGTTTCGCCTTCGAACCAGCCGTTGATATCCTTGCTAAGGATCGTGTCGAATGCCGGATGGCCGAGATCTGAGCGGTCCATCTCGAGCACTTTGGTGCTGAACCCATGTAGCCGGACGTTCCTGTTGTATGGTGGATCGCTGGGAACTGCCGGTTGCTCTATGTTTGCGCCTTGATAGAAATTCGGGAGCAAGGCTACAGATTGCCAGGTCGGGTTGCCAGGTGTGAGGTCTTGGGTGATTATGTCTACGGAATGACGACGGTTCAACTTGCGATCAGTCCAAAATCGTCGGCTTGGTTGCGTGTCCTCTGCGTTTAGATCCTGGATGTTCGGCCGGTGAGTACGGTCTGATACCACGTGCATGTTTGTCAAGCGGATGTGTTTGAGCTTGAATGTCGGGGGGAGCCAAAGGCAGTTATCGATATCCATTGCGGCGATGGATTACGGAGATATATTGAGAGTGGTACCCTGATATGTTGATTGGAACGTTATGTCAAGATTTGAGGTTGTCAGGATGTTCTTTGATTTCAAAAAGTCGTGTTCCAACAGGTAAGACGATGTTCGTCAATGATCTCTTTGTCACCACGAGGCCAGCCACCCTGCGAAGCTTACCCTCCTACCTTTGTGATGCCGACGAAAGAACAAAGGGTAGACGGCGAAGCCGAACCCTTTGTTCTTGAACGAAGATCTTGAAATCGAGGCCGCGACAATGCGCGCTCAGGCACACTCGCTTCCGAATTTAGAGCCATCGCTTTCGCTTGGTACGATTAGAATTGTGTGCAATACGCCACTGAATGAATCTGGAGCATCTGAGGTGAGGAAACGGTCATATCAACGCAGCGAGGCTACGATACATGAAGTGAAATGTATTTGCGCGGTTATCTACGCTTGCCAGTCCGTCATCCTACTTTGTAGTGAGCAGTGATTGGCACCGCTGTCAGTTCATGAGAGATTACCGCGAATCGCACCGGTTTTGTACAATGTTTCAATATCAATGTTGAACAAACTCATTCATGCTGTAGTGGCGGGACGCACAATTATTTCCTAGAGCGGTAAATGTAATAGTACGTCTAGAGCCCGGCGAGTAAGCTAGCATACTTTATCACAACATCGTCTAGCCCCAAGCTTTCTGACCGGGTGTCAGGTTAAATGGACAGCATGTATGATCGGGAGACGATCACCCGAAGCCACACATCGCTACACCGGACAATAGCAGGGGCTAGTATGATCACCAAGGCCTTTCTTCCGGCCGTTAGTCTAACAGGATCCTGGAAGTCTCTGTAAAGATCTGGCCATGTATGGACCTGTGGGGGCGGGTCGCATGGGCGGAAAGCCACGTGCTTGTGCCTAGGTTAGCGGTGAAGTGGCGCTGTGCATTTAGTCAGTGCACTGTCATGCAATCGATTAACAGTGCAAGTGAAGGAGAATATCAGAGACACAATGCTTGAATGGCTTTTCGCTGGGTATTTGCGTGGAGTGCTTGCTAAATCTAGGAATGCTCATGAGGTTTTTCACTTCAATGACCAGACACCGTTCTCCTCGACAATCTCGATCGGGCGATTCTCATCGAGCGATCTCCGTCCCGCTTCCAAAATGGCGGTTGTCGCAATGGTGTTCTTGAGAGTCGGTAGTGGGCGTGCATCAAGCTGGTCTAGGGTGAGACTGCCCTCGTTCAACTTTGTAACAGCATCGATGAACTTCTCGAACGAGATGTAGCCATATCCGGTCTGGCCGGCGAAGTTACCTTCCTCGTCCGGAGCGTACTTCATGTAGAATCTACTACGGGTTAGCGCGGCTCATTAGGTAGTTTTGACATCGGACTCACGGGTTGTACCACAGCAGGCCAGTGTCATCGTCGGTCACGTCGTAACCGCGCTTCGCTTGGTTTACACGAATCTCACCCTTTGATGCCATGTAGTGAAAGTACTGGTTGGAGTGCACACCAGCCTTTTGTGGTGCGGCCCATCCTGCTGTGTAAACACCAGTTGCGCGCTTGCTGGGGTCGTCCTTCTTCACCCAGTCTGTGAGAAGGGTGATGGTGTCTTCGGTTGAGGGATCGCAGCCAAGATTCGTTGCGATTCCTCTCGCTCCGCTGGCCATCACGCGTACTGGCTTCCAGTCTGGGATCATTGACTCGTTGATGTCGACGTGGTGAGAGTTCAGGTAGTACGAGATATCGCTGTCTTTGCCTGCCCATGCCTTGAAGGTCTCCAATTGGCTCCTGATACGGGGTTAGCCACTGCTTGTACACATTTCGTTCATTGGCTCACTTTGGCTGGCTCATGTACGAGTAGAAGTAGTTGAAGTCGCCCAGCTTCTGGGCCCTGAAACGCGCATCCGCGTAAGCAGGGTCGTAGCGCTTGTGGTGCTCAACGTATACGAAGACATTGTGCTTCTTGGCTGCCTTGAGAAGCTCCTGATGATGCTCTAGCAACTTCACCGCTGGTTTAGTGACCAGGACATGGATACCGCGTTCGATAGCGTAGAGAGCAATTGGGTAGTGGGTAGTGTCAGGTGTGAAAATGGTGACTGTCTCAAAATTAGCGGAGTATTAAGTTGCGTTTCAAGGTCACTTACTTGCACTGCCCTTCGGTAGCGCGTCAATCGCCGTCTTGTAGGAGTCTGGGTCGGTTTTGCCCTCCTTAGGAAACTCTTCGAAATCGACGTCCAGACCGTTGTATGCTTCGGAGATGTTCTTCTGCAGGTGCTCGCCTGTGCGCCGTTAGTACTGTCGAGCAATGATGACAGCGATCACAACTCACGGATTGCGGGGAATTTGCCGCCCGAGACGCCCACCATGGAAAGCTTTCCAACCTTTCCACGTCTTCGCAGATCGAATAAGGTCAGACCAACCACACCGACTTTCTTGTCCGATTTCGAAGCACCCCCACCGACGAAACCCGTCGTGTACTCGCCTGTACCGACCTGGAACGATTGTCAGCTTTCAGAGTCGTAAGTGTCATATATAATGACACGCAATCAAGCTGCATGCTGCCAAAGCGCGAATTACATGGTAATGCAGGGAAGCAGACGAGATGCGTCGCCAAACTTCAGACACGTCTATGGTGAGGGATAACATACCATTAGAACCTCTGGCGGCGCCATTTTTGCTGATATATGATGTATTGAATGAAGGGTCGGTCCTGTTGAACAATTGATTCGCTATTTCATCCAGCAAGGACAGATGACAGGAGCTCAATGTAGGGCACGCACGATCAATACACTTTCTCGAGCAGACGCCGCGGCATTTGAACCAAGCTTGAGCTTGTTGAACTAGGGCAAGCTGGAATTACATTTTCCCAGCAGCAATGAGGGGCATTTGGAGAAGCGGAGACCCGCAAACGATTCGCCGGGTCCCGCGGCCGGATGACGTTGGTTGTGCTTGCTCGTGAGGTTGCCCACAATTTTGAGGCGCCTCCTGGATGCATCAGCAACCAGCTGAGCAGTCAGACAACCTTCAGAAGTGTGAGCTGAGAGCCGGAAGACACATGACATGCGCTGTTTTGGCGTCGTCCAGCAACGTCGACGCTGATCGTCTTCCGAGAAATCAGGACCAGCTTCCCCAGGCCAAGCCACGAGGGAATCGCGTCCGATGCACCCCACGCGCCGGCCTTATCTGCGATTGGTGGAGAAACTCATCGAATATAATCCGTGTCTAACATCGCGCTGGCGTGCCACCACGCTCGACATCGATGCCATGCCGCAGACGGCTGCATTTTCCCCCAGTCGACCGATTTTGTTAGTCACCCCCATAGAAACGACCGCAGCAAGTTCCGCCTCTCGCGCAGAAGTGTCCCGAGTCCGCCATGTGGCCCATGGCCCTGCACACGACGTTGGCTCTGGCCTCTGATGTCTAAGGACCATGGATAGGCCTGGCGAATCAACAGCGTGCAATTGACGAAACCGTGACTTCTCTAGAGGCCACAAAAGGCGCGACCAGAGTGGGATGTCTTTGGGGTCTGCCGAGCTAGCTCCTCTGCTCTACTTTACGCCGATTGCGATCCCATTTCGCTGGTATATTAAAGCTGACCGAGCCCATTTGTGGACCGCTGTTATTGATTGTCCCTTCCTCTCTCCCGCGCTCGTCTTCCCATCCTGTTGTATGAATACAACTGCTCTAAGCACTCATCTTTCCACTTTCTACACATCATGACTACCAACGGGCACAGCAATGGCACGAACGGCCAGAGTAAAGAGCGGACTCCCCTGCGACCAGGCATCTACTCCCCAACGATGACCTTCTTCGATCCCGAAACCGAGGAGCTAGATATTCCCACGATCAAGAAACATGCCGTCCGACTTGCCCAAGCTGGTCTAGTCGGTCTTGTGACCATGGGATCGAATGGAGAAGCTGTGCACCTTTCACGGGCCGAGAAGACAGCGGTCACGCGAGCGACCCGCGAAGCTCTCGACGAAGCTGGGTTTCAAAACGTGCCCGTCATGGTTGGCGCCTCTGAGCATGGAATCAAACTCACCATAGAGCTATGCAAAGAGGCTGCAGCCGCCGGTGGCGAGTACGTCCTGACAGTACCACCAAGCTACTACCGATACGCCATCGATGAAGATGCCATCTACGAGTACTTCACCAAGGTAGCAGATGCGTCGCCGCTTCCCATCGTTTTGTACAATTACCCAGGAGCCGTTGCCGGCATTGATATGGACAGCGACCTCATCATCAAGCTCTCCAAGCATCCCAATATTGTCGGCACTAAATTCACATGTGGCAATACGGGCAAGCTCACCCGTGTTGCGCTGGCGACCAACGCTTGCACCACAAAGAGTGAAGGTAGCGGTTACATGGCTTTTGGTGGTATGGCCGACTTCACTGCGCAGACCGCTGCCAGCGGCGGCTCGGGTATCATTGCTGGTGGCGCGAATGTGTTGCCCAAGACTTGCGTCAAGATATGGAATCTGTGGGCGGAGGGCAAGTACGACGAGGCTATCGAGCTCCAGAAGGTGCTTAGCAAGGGCGATTGGGTCCTGACCAAGGCTGCAATCCCCGGAACAAAGTCAGCAATCCAATCATACTATGGGTACGGCGGTTACCCTCGACGACCACTCAAGAGACTTCCCCAGGAGAAAGTTGACGCTGTGGCGGAAGGCATCCGTGAAATCATGGAGGTTGAGAAGAGCTTATAGTTACGAATTGTGAATTCAGCGTTTCATCAAACTGTTTATTTTAGACTCAATGCACTTGAAGCACAGAAGTGATGGGTATCAAAATTAAGCGTCAAAATAACACGCGAATCTATCCAGGACCTATCAAAGTAGCGAGCTACCTGTGGACGCCTGTTTGATGTGCAATCTCTGATAGGCCTAGCACTGGTCACGTGCACGAATCGCAAGCAACGCTCGCTAGACAAAGTAGCGCTTAAGCAATGGTGTCACTAATTCTGCTACTGAAGAGCTGAATATATGTGCCGTATGGTCAAGCGTAAATCTCACGCGGAGTCCCAAGATTGTGAGTAACAGCGTATTTGATATAAGCGTGTACGACTAATGCTGCAGCAAGCAACATTTCCCAGTTGCACTTCCGCCCTGGATATTGCATTCAATCGTCGTTCTCGTATCCGGGCGTTCAACGCCATCCATAATCTTACACTTCGATGTTACGGCCTCCAAACTACTCATAGCCCTTTTTGCGAGACCCGGTCTCAGCTGTTCGAACAAAAACGAAAACTGTCGCTTTGAATATATGCAGGCTCAACAGACAGTACAAACACAGTGCGAGTTAGATCAGATCGCCAGACCGTTGCCAAGACTCGTCCATCGGTACAAGGAAAGTACTTCTCGTCGCTTCGCCGGGGTCATTTCGCGAGCATGTCCGTGGCCTTTGATTTGCGCTAACGTCGATATCATGACTTTTCGGAAGTTGCGCTGATATTCGGTATTCAGCGTCACCACAGCAGCCTCATGAGCGCGAACGATCGTTTCGCAAGCTCTGATAACACCATCATTGGTCTCGGTAGACAGCTTGTCGGCCAACAGCAGCAGGATCAGACTTCCTTGCAATAGATACTGAAATTGGTCAGCTTCAATACTGCGAGGAACAAGATATCACTCACCATCCCAAACAGATACGGCATGAACGAGAGATCTGGATCTAGGTCCAAAATCTCCTCAACCGCGTGTGCCGCTGATATTGCGTTCGACGTTGCCGCCAAAAAGCTCGGGGAGCATATCCACATGTTGTCGTCTTCCAGGAGCGCTACTGGGTCCCATTTTCCATGCAGCAGTATATGCAACACATGCATGATATGCGTCGCGTACGCGGCAACTTTCCGCGTTTGGTGAGTCCACTCAATGCGAACGGGATCAGGTGTCGTATTTTGTTGATTGACAGCCTCCTCGTTCGGCCCGCACCCATGCTGGGCCTTGAACTCCTGGACACTGTACGCGTACCGTTCAAGTTGACGCGTGATCTCCGCCTCGTGGAGCTCCCAGGATGTTCGTTGTCCGAAACGCGGATGATTTTTCTGTGCATTCAGATCGACAATGTCGCCGAGGATGGTCATGAGTGGGAGGAAGAACCCGAAAACGTCGTGCCTGCAGGAGTCAGTAATGCGTTCCACTACTACGAGAAAAAGCGCTATCCGCAGATGTGCCTTGTGCCTTGCGTCGTGAGAGGCTGCAGTTCTTCGCAGTGCTTTCACTTAAGGACTGCGAAGTGCTCTGGCCCATACTCAAAAGGCAACAATGCTGCTCGACAGGCTGGTGTTGTACGTACGAAATGCACTGGAAGTTCAGACCCTTCGCCCGCGGCCCGGAGTGGCCAGTATAGAACTCGCCGGCTTGCCACAACGTATCCGCGACTGGCTGATACAGATCCTCGCACTCGTTGTCCAACATAGCTAGGGGACGATTGTAGCACAAGCCGAGATGTCGATCGACCATATAGAGGAGCCACCAGAGACGCCGTCTTTCTTCCTTCAACTCCTCCACAAGTGCTGCTGAAGGTGTTCCAACTGGCACTTGTGCGCCGGACCGAGAACAGTCCGATGAACCAACGTCGATCTCCCCATTTTCGTGGCTTTCACGCTCTTTGGTCGAATCTGTCATCTCTCGACCCAGCTTCAATTCTCTTGCGAGTGACCAAGCAGCGTTCCACCACCTGAGCGATGCCGCCTTATACTCGCTTGCGGAGGTCACTACTCCAAGGTTCATGTACGTTGCGATGTCGTCCAAGGTGCTAGTTGGTGGCATGGCACCGTCGGGCCTTCCGTCGTACCTTCCAATAACACGGTCCACGCGGAAGCTGTCATGGTCTGCCGAAGTCATGCCAGAACCAGGAGTAAATCCATGCGATGACGGAGAGTGGACCAGGGGCTTCAGGAGGTCAACAGTCAATTTCCACAGCTTTTGACAGATCATAGATCGTGCGGAAGGCGAGGAGGTCAAATAGCTGGCTTCGCTTGTTTGGGCAGCAATCCAGAGCATGCTCCCTAGAAGAGCTGGGCTACATTTTCGCGGCTTATGTTGTCGCAAAAACGAGCGTTTCCGGAAGACAGAGCCAAGGATGTACGGTGAGGTGGGCTCCATAAACACCGACGACGAACTTTGGAAGTAGTACTCTAGGAGGTCACAGGCAGTCGATATCGTCATGATGGTTCCTAGGTGTGGAATCAAGGGCTTCAGAACGGGATATCTGCAAGTCACCAAGCCAGCGGCGGGCCCGCCTCCGTTCTGAGAAGAACTCGCGCTGACTCCTGACTGCGGGGATCCAGTATCGGCGGAACCATAACTATGTGGTGATGACTGCCTTGCAGCTTGGTAGGGTAGCGGGTAGCCCATGTTGGCATATTCGGGAGGCATCTGCCCGTTCTGCTCTGGGATCAGGTGAATCCCATTCATGGTATACATGAGTTCGCCCCTGGGTAATTCAGCGTGCATCGAAGAGTAGTTGGCACCAGAACCGAGCAGCAAAGGATCTATCATCATATGGTTGACTGGCGGATTGAAAGGTGCACCTGAGGAGGAAGGTTAAAATCGCCGTCGTAAAACATGCTAAAAGAAATTACCTGGTTGCATCGATTGCCAGTCACCTTGCGACGGTAGACTTTTGCTAGGGAAGTGCTGCACCACGGGAGTTGCTTCTGATTGGGACCAAACCTCCTCATCCATCTCCGAGAGGCCACCAGGCCGCTCAAAGTAACCATTACTCGGTAAACCCGTCGGCGTTTGTGGGCTGTGACCGGCGGCAGCGGCCTCCTCGCGCTGTTTCTGTATATGCCTTGGCACCTGTTGAGATCATCATTAGCAACTCGATAATCATCCCTAGAGTCGTACGGCATTCTTGAGATATTGGTGGGAAGCGCAGGAGCACAACAAAGGTATGTACAGGCCATTACGACGTACCTTGCCTCGTCGTTTCTTCTCCCTTTGGTATTGGCAAACATATTCTAGTTCTATACAGCGCGAGCATGGGGACTGGCCGTTACATCTCGTTCGCATGCGATGGCAGTGGTCGCACGCTCGACTCACTCTGCGCTTCACAGGTGCAGAGCTCCTCCGTTCTAGTTTGGGCATGTCTCCTGGTGCTGTCTCCATTTTGGCGGTATGTGGAGTCGAAGAGCGATTGAACGATTTCGGCGGTTGATTTCGAAGGCGAGAGGAAGCGGTCAATAGGGAAAATCTGGGGACGGTCATGCGTTACTTGTTACTCGGGGAGCATATGTGGGCCCAACCCGCTAGTGCGAGGCAGTTCCGACCCTAGGATATCCTTGTCCGCGCGAGCCACGATCTGAATCTTCCATGCAGTCAAGCAGCTTCGAGAAGCGAGATCAACTGGAGCCCGTAATATCAGAAGACGCAATCGTTAATTCCAGTGTTCCATGGATGTATGGGACGTGTAAGGGATTGGTCCGCCGATCGTTAAGGGCACTTGCAGTCGGCACCTGGTTTTCGTCAACGCCACCTGAGCATGCTCCTCACAAAGAACCAATCATCTCCGAACGGTTAATCAATTCATCCAGCATCCTTGTCGATGAGCAGTCCCCCGCAAAGTGTCAAGCTCGAGAACAAACCCTCGGCGCGGACCAGAGGTCCGCTGCGCACGTCAACACCCGTTGTGCGAGTCCATACAGCTAAGCTCCGCCCCATACCTTGGGTCTTTCTCCAGGCCGTGGCTTGATGCGCCTGACCGTCACCAACGCTCCTCGGCAACAGATTCATGCCGCATGAAAATCATGGAGGTCTCTATATACGCCTATTATAGCTAATTACGCCTTCGGACCTTTGGTGTGACGCAGCAAGCGCGCCATCATCATCCTGGAAATGCTGTTTACATCTTTGCTGAAACCGCTCTTGTCCAATCCAGGATTGTGGTGGGCGAACATAGCGTTCAGCGTCTGTGCAAAGCGTCAGGACACGCATGCCACAAGCTCGTCTTGAAACGGCTACCGCCATAGCAATTGGTACAATCATCTCGGATCTGGGTGGCACTATCCAATTTCACAGCGAATGATGCTCGCTCTGGTCCACATTTAAGAGATCACGACAAATGTTCGAGAACGACCTCCGTACGGTATCCACACGTGGCCGAGGTACACCACAGTGCTACCTAGGTAGTCTCTTTGAAAGCTGGTAGCTAGTGCACATGCTGTCAAACCTTCTTTGTATGCACCATCAGCCCATGCCACATGCGGGAACTTCGAGAAGTTGCTTGTGTTGCGCTACCACTGTGCCGTGCTTACTGCAAGTATCTACTTATGGCTTCAAGTCCTACCTAGTCGCCCAGACCTCACCGCTCACATTCGAAGCTGCTAGTAGCCATCACACCGACAGGCGATCCTAACATGACACTTCAGTTTAATACTTAACGCATCGAAATCGTCGGTTATGACACATCCGGTTTGCTATATGCTATCCACCATGATTCCGGCAAAGCTCAATACGAATTGCGCCAGCTACGACACTCTTTCGACCCTATACCTTCTCCCACAGCTTGCAACACAAACTCATGTCTAGAACTATGACATTGGAGCAGTCTGAATCTGCTCGTCGGTGCACAAGGCATCTGTTGATCACCTTTCAACCTGAAACGGGTCGTTAATTCAGAAAGCAAAGACCTGCTTTGTTCCATGCGTTGATCTCCTCGCCAGTTACGAACGCTGTGATCAGAAGCAACGAGTCATGCTCTTGCATGCTCGCATATTGAAAAGCTGCTCGTAGCCCCAATGGTTCCTCCAGATTTGTAGCACATGAAGGAAAGTTCCACATTGATTCGTGGGTCGTATTAAACTTTCTAGTCGACAGACTGCGTAGCCTCGAGCACGAGGACACGATGAACGACGGCAAAATCGCCGTCATTAACGCTCCTAACGTTGATGCAGCATGCGCTGCAGTTATCAGGACCCGGCTGCATTGCATTGGTCGGCACCCCTCCATCTTCCAAAGAAACTAGCCACGCACAACGCACGCGGCAACTCATGTCGTGCAACCACGCGCTACCGTAGCTTGGTCCATTTTCGGCTCGAGCGCCCGGCTGACTGACGGGATACAGTTAGAGAGAGTACTGTCATTCGCTTGAAGGAAGTCATTATATTGCACCAATTGCTGATCCACGAGGTTCTCCACAATCGCCAAACGTGTGGCTGTATTTCTCAGCTCTTACTAACCGTCTGTTCACGAGAACGATGCTTTTTCTACATATCTTCGGTTTGGCCCGCACGGCAGCGCTACCCCACATACCGATGTTTTGTGCCACGACAAAACAGGTCGGACGCGTTGCGAAGCGTTCCTTGACCAGTCGCACGACGACATGATGATCGGACATGACGAGTGCACTGTCATCATCATACCGTACTAAGCATAATGGCGCATCGCACCGCCGGAGCAGCCACCAAAATATGCAAGAATGCAACTACCTTATGGCCAGGCTTCTTCGATCACGAGAATGGGTACCGAAGGTGACACAAGCTGCACGCAGAAGTTGCTGCAAATGGTCATTGCTATCAAGGCACCATTTATGAAGCTGCAGGATCTGCTACCTAGATAGCAGACCCAGGGCGAGGACATGCAACCACATAAAGAAGGTATCTACGAGTCGGGTGGGCGGAAGTGTGCTCAAAATTGACAGCGCAGTGCCTTCCATGTCCACCCAGCTATAGACCCAGCATTCTGCTATACCTCCACTAGTATAAAGGGTCCACATTACCCTCACAAATAGCATTCCACCACTAGCATCAAGCATGTACCAGTAACTTGCTACACGTTCGTCCGTCTGCAGTGAGGGGAGAGCTGCTGTTTGTCAATCTATTGCCCCATAACTGAGGGCATTGCTAAGACCTTTGAGGCTAGGCTTCATGTGCAGCGAAGTCACGCCAATCAAAGCTTTCCCCTATCATAAGCGAGAACTGGCGAGATCATGCAGCACCTCGGACATCGAGATTTGTGTGGGGAATTGCAGGGGGTAAAATCATAATAGTGAGTGATATAGAGGAAGCCGACATTCATCACGCAGTAAATGAGAGGGTAATGCCACCAAGGGTACGCAACATCGAAACGCTGACAACGGCCAGGAGCGGCGCAAGGACTTGCTACCTTGCAAGGGGTTGCATGTGTGCAGATTTGCACGTAAGATTCTCGAGACCCCAGCCGATCACATGTAAGCCAGCTTTATTTGCGACTGACCCTCACACGAGATGCAATCAAAATGACATCAAACGAGGTGTAGATGCGCGCCTTACGACGCCTGCGGCAGCTTTCGTGTGGCAACAAGCGAGGGCGTTCATGGTTGCCACGTTCTCAAGACAGGAACACACCAAATCTATCTCGGCTGATCGCATGGTTCGTTGAACGACGCCTCTCGTTCGCTTTCGTATCGATCTTTGCCCGTCACCTCGATCTGTCCACAGGCGTGTTTCAGACAGACGCCAGCTGAGCATGACAATCTGGGGTAGCCTGTAAGTCTTCGAGAAGTTACGTCGAAGCTCGTTAGCAAGTTACCCATGTAAGTGGCTTTTTAGCCTGGCCCATAGATAGAGACGACTAAGAAGAGTGCTTGTAAGAACTTGGAATACGCTAAACTTGATACTGTGGTACTTCACACGGATGTGCTACTACGTACCACGTAGGTTAGCTGATAATCAACGAAGTCTCCGGTGCCATGAAACTCGACGACGCCTTCGTCTCGCGTTTTCTTAGTGAGCCATTATATTCTGACACGGCGAACGACTGCCATCACCGTGGGTCATAGATGTACAAACAAAGTTGGCGCTACCATGACATGTCTACACATTGTCGGCAAAGTGATAGCCGGGCGATCGTCCCTAAAAATCCAGCTCGAAGGGTCATTCGGACCGACTTCACTTACAGCCTAAACGCCAACATGGTTAGCGCCCATGATCAGTATGCTCAACGCAGTCGAGTACCAACGCTGTTTTGACGACTCTAAAACTTTTACGGGGTACATGTACAAGATTGCTCGCGCTAAAATGATCTTCCTGCGATCAGAAACCGCCACAAAAAGAGTCACACCCTCCCTACAGGACATTCGTGACGTATCAAGTGTAGCCAACGAAGTACATGCAGGAAGACGCACTTACTTTCCACTACTCTTCTCGGCATCCTGTTTCATACCAGCCTGCACCCAAGCACGACTCTTAGCAGCATGCTCCTCCATCTTAGCTTTGTCTTTCAGAAGCTCCTTTATCGTGTGCGGATCGGGAACATGGCGGCCCTTCTCTACACCAGGGCGGGCAGTCATGCGCTCTTCCCAGGCCTTGAGGGCTGGGAAATCGTCAATGTTGACACCGGCCCAGCCCGCTGCTGCAACCCAGCCATAGTGGCAGATGTCTGTGGCACGTGTAAGTTTCGCAACACAAGCAAGACCTTGCGATGTTGATACAACTACCACTATTGGACTGCAGCTCACGGAGCATGATACGCTCCTAGTCACGATTTACAAGAGGAGAAGAGGAGAACTTACCAGCGATTGTACATTTGTTGCCCACGAGGTACTCCTTGTTGCCATTTGCGAGGTGCTTGTCGAGCACACCATACAGACGGCGTGTCTCATTTTGATATCTGTTGACGCCGTACTCGATGTGCTCGGGCGCATAGCGTGTGAAGTGATCTGCGATCTCGTTAGCTTCAATCACAGGCTCCAGTTCCTAGTATCGAGCCAAGAAACCTAGACGCCGCGGGACAGCCGCCTCTTCGCCTCGTGACAAGGCTCTACGTGGTACTTGACGCAAATCCCCCTCGCGCGGCATTTGGCTTTCGACAGTAGGGTGAATACATCGCTGAGGGCATTTACTTACTTGCTTGCCCCTGCATTGGCCCGACGCCTGCGTTCTGGAAGAAGAGCCTTGGGTGTACGACGTCAGTGTACGTCTCGTCTCACATGCATTTCGTGCATGGGACTCTGCTTACCAGTTTCCAACCTCATACGCTTCTCTGGAGCCTTTGGGGAAGCTGATCTTGTACTCGGGATCATAACGGTCTACCAAGTACTGCATGATACTGCCAGACTCGAAGAGATTGATGGTCTGGCCATCCGTAAATGTGTCGGTCAGCGCTGGAATGCGGCCATTCGGATTGATGGCACGAAACCAAGGCTCTTTCTGGGTGTCTTTGCTAATTTCGATCTTGTGAACCTTGTAAGAAACACTGTTGGGCTGTCAGCACTTGGAATGCGGGATGTGGAGTAGCTGGGAGATATGAGCGAGAGATGATCTCGGGACCATCAAGAGATCTTGCGCGCGAGTAATGTGATGTCCGTCATTTCCACCATTTTTCAGACAATCTCCGCACCTCCCAAGATGATAATTGAAAGGTGTGTGGACGTACCCCAGTTCTTCGAGAGTAATACTGATCTTAATACCGTTGGGCGTCTGTGTCGTGTAGAGAGTAATGTCCGACTTCTGGGACGCCATGATTTCGAGTTTGTCGTCAAATAGGTCTCCCGATCAATTGGTAGGTGACGTGAGACTGCGAAAAATAAGCTGCGACGTTGTGATCTTTAACAGAGGACAATCGCGGAACTACAGGTGCATTTGTCAGTCAAGGTGGGGTCCAGAGAGGGGCAGCTATGACGGCCCGAAGAGCGGTTTGAAATGACACCATATCGTTGCAACAAATGCGTTTGTTTGTAGGCACCTCAAGGAAGTCTGCGGTGGTGCACACGCGGTAGGGGTCGTATTCGCATGCCGTCAGCTTCGTGATACCAACGACATGCACACTAATCTGAGAAGGTTGAATCAGAGCACAGCTCATTCAGTGGTTGATGCTAGACGAAAGGATCCACGAAGTATTCATCAGAGTCATTCGGTCACGATAATGGAGTTGCCTCATTGACTGCGCAACGTCTGATCAAAATCAAAGAGTGTACCGGGGTAGCCACACGCCAGCAATTCGTGCATCGCACGGAGAAGAGAGACTTCCGACCATAAGTTAGTATTTCAGGTTGCTGAAATAAAAACAGGTCAAATACTACCTGTTTTCAGCTACCAGAAAATGCGTCGAGCGAAGGGAATCGAGATTCATCACACAACATTAGAAGGATGGATAGTCTGGATGGGATCAAAATCACTGTTTCGACCGGCTGCTAATCATCTTCTCCATCTTTTCACGGTCAGGATAGTGCCTATGCTGGTTCACTGGGCGATTCGACTGCGCTCTGTGATTTCTAGAAGTGAGTGCTAGAGTGATCGAAGCTGCCAGCTTGGGCAACGCGACATCTGGAAACGTAATGCACGTGCGCACGTGACCTGCAGTAGCCTTGGCAGCCTAAACTCGACTGGCGCGCCTTCCATTTTCTGAAGCTTGCTGCCAGCTCCACATCTCCCCTTCTCTCCACCTCACTCTTCGCAACCCATCTCCACCGCAAATATGTCGTGGCGCAATCAGGGAATCACCGGCTCGAACAATATCCCTCTCGGCAACCGTCGTCGCTTTGGCGGCGACAACGCTGATGATGGAGGTTACAATCCTGCAGCGCCAGCCGAGGGTCTGTCTGAGCTCAAGCGTGGTCGCAGTCCACAGCGAGGTATATCTCTCCCGAGGGCACATTCATCGTCGTATACTCACAGGATGACCGCAGATGCCGACGGTCCTCGTCAGCGCAAGAAGCGCAATCGTTGGGGCGATGCCAGCGAGAACAAGGCTGCTGGCTTGATGGGCTTGCCCACTGCCATCTACAGTGCCATGACGACTGAGCAGCTTGACGCTTACACTTTGCACTTGCGCATCGAGGAGATCACCCAGAAGCTTAAGATTAACGATGTTGTGCCAGCCGATGGCGACAGGTACGTCCACAACGAACAAATGAGTGAGATTATACTGACAGCGCTTAGGTCCCCATCACCTCCACCGCAGTACGACAACTTCGGTCGCCGTGTCAACACTCGCGAGTTCCGCTATCGCAAGCGCCTCGAAGATGAGCGCCACAAGTTGGTGGAGAAGGCCATGAAGACGCTTCCTAACTACCACCCGCCCGCCGACTACAGGCGCCCCACTAAGACACAGGAGAAGGTCTACGTCCCGGTCAACGATTACCCGGAGATTAACTTCAGTATGGCACTAACCCCTCTAACTTTCCTTACTTGGTTTTCTTCCACCCTAGCCTTTGTCTTGACAGCCGGCTCAGGTCGCTCCGTGCTCATGCGCATCAGGTGGCATCTGCAGTTCAGCTATGTCACTAACCCTAATCGTCCCTGTTACACATCCAAACTTTGATCATAGACTAACCACAGCTTTTTGCACTAACAGTTGGCCTCCTCATCGGCCCCCGTGGAAATACGCTGAAGAAGATGGAAACCGAATCTGGCGCGAAGATTGCCATCCGTGGCAAAGGCTCAGTCAAGGAGGGTAAAGGTCGATCTGACGCAGCTCACACCAGCAACCAGGAGGAAGACTTGCACTGCCTGATCATGGCCGACACCGAGGACAAGGTCAACAAGGCGAAGAAGCTGATTCACAACGTCATCGAAACGGTACGTTTGACACACTCCCTTTTTTGAAACCCGACTAATTTGTATAGGCTGCCTCTATCCCCGAAGGTCAGAACGAACTCAAGCGCAACCAGCTCCGCGAGCTTGCCGCTCTCAACGGAACCCTTCGAGACGACGAGAATCAAGCCTGCCAGAACTGCGGTGAGATTGGTCACCGGAAGTACGACTGCCCTCAAAAGCAGAACTTCACCGCGAGCATCATCTGTCGTGTCTGTGGTCAAGCTGGTCACATGGCCCGCGACTGTCCCGATCGCAAGGTCGGCCAGCCCTGGCGCAACGACAACCGCTTCGGCGATCGCAACCCCAGCCAAGGCCGTATCGGCGGCGCCCCAGAGAACGAAGTCGACGCTTTCATGGCCGAGATTGCTGGTGGTGGTCAGCCTCGCGGCGCTATCGAGTACGGCAACGGCGGCGGCGACCCTGCTGCTGGTGGCGAGCGCCCTCTGAAGCCTTGGGAGCGCGGCCCAACTGGTAGTGCTGCACCCTGGCAGCGTAATGACCGCGATGGTGGCGATAGCGCTGGTGCCCCTCCTCCTTGGGCGGGAGGCGGCGGTGGTGGCCGATCATACGATCAGAACAACGGTGGTTATGGCGGTGGCCAAGCTGCGGCGCCCTGGGCTTCTGCAGCTCCAGCAGCCCCGGCCGGTGCAGGATATGGTTACGACAGCTATGGCTACGGTCAGGCTGCACCGGGTGCTTACGGCGCTCCTGGCTACGGTGCGCCCGCGGCTCAAGCTGGCCCACCTCCAGGTCTCGGCCCGCTCTTCCAGAACTACGGTTCTGCTGGTAGCCCTCCACCTCCGCCACCTTCTGGCTCTGCTCCACCTCCGCCCCCGAGCGATCTTCCTCCTCCGCCTCCGCCGAGCGATGCTCCTCCCCCACCTCCTCCGCAGTAGAGGCCATGATTCGGGCTGGGCATGTCTCCATGCAGGCCAAGGTGTCTAATACGTGACTTGGATCTAGGCGAGTTCTCGTTCTCCATGGCCACTCAGAGGGCATTTGGGACAGGAGGGGAAACTGTAATCAGGGCTAGCAGTCGTAGCAGTTAACAACCGCCGCAGTGTAACCTTGGAACATCTTACAAACAAACAGGGCATTTGTACTTCGAACTGCTAATGTCAGGTACGACGGAGGTTTCTGGCGTCAAATTGATAACATATTATATTCTTCTACTTCTTGCTTAACTTACCATAATCGTTCTATCGTCTTCATACATGCACTAGAGAGTAGATAGCAACTTGGTTGACCTTAAATTCGTATATCTCACCGACTGTGCACTAAATCTAAATGTGATAACAACTGCCCATCTGCATCTATCGAGGCGAGTGACTCATAGACTGCAAGTGAACGACGAGGTGGGTGCCAAGCAATGACGCTGACTTGAGCGGCGGGACCAACATGAACTACGCGACGGAGACCCGCGGGCTATCCCGTTCATCGAGCCATACACACTCACATGCCAAAGAGCTCCCCGTAGACTGTACTAGCAGCTCGCTCAAACCGTTCGTTTATGCTCTTCGCTTCATCTTTACTGTATTACTAGACTATCTTCCAAACAGAGCAGCGCAGCTCCCCACACCGGTGCGACCATTCACCTCACCCAACATGGAGCGCATACGCGTGAGCAAGGCAGGCGGTGCACTGTGATATATCATGCCTCAAGGACTGACTGTAGCAGGTCGAGAATGTGCACCTCCACCGCAGAGGCCTCCGCTTCGACGGCACACTGCACCTCATGCCCCACCACATCGTCTTCAGCTACCTGCCTCCACCCCCACCAGACGCGCCCGCCGACGCGAAGCCGCCGCGGCAGAAAGAAGTATGGATCACATACCCCATGATCTCGTACTGCTGTCTCAAGCCGCTGCCACCCGTCCTGCGCCAGGAACCCTCGATTCGCATTCGGTGTCGCGACTTCACCTACTTCGCCTTCTATTTCCCCGACGAGAAGAAGGCACGTGATGTATACGACAGCATACGTGCGCTGTCGTGCAAGATTGGGAGACTCGACAAGCTGCTGGCATTCAGCTACCAGCCGAAACCGCCCGAAGACGAGCAGAATGGATGGGCTCTGTACGATGCGCGCAAAGAGTGGAAGCGATTAGGCATCAGCCCGAAGGACACTGAGAAGGGATGGCGCATATCGGAGATCAATGTCGAATACAAGGTAAGAGACTACAAACGGCGGATTCGGGAGGTTCTAATGTGCGGGATAGTACTCGAAAACGTATCCTGCGCTGCTCGTCGTCCCCTCGAATGTCTCAGACAGCGTCCTCAGATACGCCGGCGAGTACCGCTCACGACAGCGCATACCTGCTCTCGTCTACCGGCATCCCATAAACAACTGCTCCATTACGCGGAGCTCACAGCCCACGCCGGGCATACGCGGCAACCGCAATGCTCAAGACGAGCGGCTCGTGGCAGCCATCTGGGCTACGAATCGTGGGTGGAAGGCTACACAACCTCCGGCGCCGCATTCTACGGACCTGACCCCTGAATCAAGTGTGGTCAATCTGAACGATTCTGGTGCTAACAGCTCGTTTGTTGGAGTGACAGATACTGAGGCTCTGGCACCAGGGAGGACCATTGCTGACGACCTTACTTCTTCTTCCGAATCCGAGACTGATGTACCAAAGGTGTATGGTGCCCAGCAGCGGAATCTTATCGTTGATGCCAGACCGACCGTAAACGCGTACGCTATGCAAGCCGTTGGTCTGGGCTCCGAGAAGATGGACCACTATCCTGGAGCTGAGAAAGCCTACCTTGGCATCGACAACATCCACGTCATGCGCAAGTCGCTTGACACAGTCATTGATGCTCTGAAGGACTCTGATATCACGCCACTTGCACCCAACAGGCAGCTCCTAGCTCGGAGTAATTGGATAAAGCACATTTCCAACATCCTCGATGGTGTAGGACTGATTGCACGGACAGTGGGCATAATGCACTCGCACGTTCTCATTCACTGCTCAGATGGTTGGGACCGCACAAGTCAATTAAGCGCGCTCAGCCAGATTCTCCTCGACCCATACTACCGCACCCTCGAAGGCTTCATTGTCCTCGTAGAGAAAGACTGGCTATCTTTTGGCCACATGTTCCGGCATCGCACCGGGTTCCTCAGCCACGAAAAGTGGTTTACGATCGAGAACGAGCGCATAGAGCGCGACGGCCAAGGCAGCAACCCTTTTGAGAACGCATTGCGAGGTGCACGAGGCCTCTTCAACCGCCAAAACGAGTCCAACGAGTCCCTGAATCAAATCCCGGAAACTAACGGCACAGGTACGGAGCATGTGAGTGATGTTGCAGACACGACTGCGTCGCCTAAGCCTTCAAGATATGGTGCGGCGGAGGAGCATCGTGTAACAAAGGTCAACGAGTTGTCACCCGTCTTCCACCAATTCCTCGACTGCGTCTGGCAACTACATTATCAACACCCTACGCGCTTCGAATTTAGCGAGCGCTTCCTCAAGCGCCTGCTCTACCACTTGTACTCATGCCAATACGGCACATTCCTCTTCGACAACGAAAAGGAGCGCATGGATGCGCATGCTAAGGAGCGTACGAGATCTGTTTGGGATTACTTCCTCTGCCGCAAACAAGAATTCATGAATCCGAAATATGATCCTGAAATCGACGATGGCGTCAGGGGAAAAGAGAGAATGATTTTCCCGAGAAAAGGGGAGGCGCGATGGTGGGCTGAATGTTTTGGGCGCACGGATGAGGAAATGAACTCTGTGGGCCCGCAGGCACCGCCGAACTTGACTCCGCAAACCAGCAATACTACGGACAAGATGAATGGTAGGAGTGGTGCGAGTACGCCAATTCCATACGAACCTATCGTCACAGGTACGGAGTCGGCAGAAGGAGCCACGGGTGCGGCTGAAGTGCGACAGGGTCTTGTTGCAGGGATTGAGAATCTGGGCATTGGGAAGAGTGCGGATCGAGGCGCGAGTCCGGCGGATGTTGGCCGCGGAAAGGATAATAGGAAGCTGGGGGGGAACGAAGAGGAGATTAGGAAGGAGGTTGAGGTCGAGATGCAATAGGAGGCTGATGGACTTGGTGATGGGTGGTGGGTTGTTTCGTGGAGGAGATATGTCGAAGGGAGGGCGTGTGGTGAGAGGTACATGGACGGATGATGATACCCAGAACTTGCGTGAATGATGGATGTAAATCTTCGACGACGATTTCAAATATGGCTGCTTTATGTTCTTGCTTCTAATGCTGTATGGCATGATGAACTATCCGCTACCGAGACCGGTGTAAGAGATGAGTGTAAGTGTGTATGACTCAGCTGGGGCAATGCAGGGTGCTAGCGATGAGCAGCATCGTCAATGTAGCCTTCACGCGATATTGGAAAACGCCGGATAGCACGACTTTATGGAACTCGAAGGCGCGCGAGTGGTCGTATTAGAGCCTCAAAACCCCGCAAAGTATGTTAGCTCTCAGACTAACGACCTTATACCGGTTTCATGATCGAGGCTCTCTTCAGTTATGCGCCAGATCCCTATTCATACTTCTTCCAGGCATCAGAGACGCCAGGCGCGGGCGAAAAGAGCCCAATGTCTCTGACTGATGAAGTCGTAGTCGCTACAATAGCTGAGCAACTACCGACCGGCTCAAATCGAGACGAAGATCACCTTGAGTAAGTTTTGTTTTCCACTGAACAGTATTTTAGCTCACGGGAAACCTAGCCCCGCACAGGCGGAGTTTCATTCTAGCACACACTGGCCTGCCAACTGGATGATTAATTCACTCCCACATACTGGTGGATTAGGTGATTAACCTATGCACCATCCTCCCCTCGATAGTTCCATTCCGACCGCTCTTTCCGGCGCAATCAACGAACAATTGAATATACTGGGTACGATATACCGTGGTGTCAACTCAGAAGACTTGGTTTTCAGATGCTCACACCAGAGATGCCAGCAAAAAAGCTTCAGCAGATAGTACGATCTCCGCCGTCATCACGACGGTACACATACAAGTCGGGGGCCAAAATTCTGGTGCTGCGTTGAAGGATGCGAGCGGAGTGGCGTCTCTGGAGGTCGACCCTTTTCTAGGAAGGATAAGTTGAATGATCATATGCGGCAGAAGCATGCAATGGTAGAGGAGCGAGCAGATGTCAACTTTGGGATACATGGGTGAAGGCTGCGTTGATGCCATGTTGCATACTTTTGCTTTTCCACTCGGGATGCAGACACCACTTTGTTTGCCCTATCCGTTCAGTAGTATCAACAGGTCTACGCCAGTATGATGCCAAATGTCGTTCAAGCTCTTGCCACCTATGCTCTCAACATGATGTACTAATGTGACAAGGCTCCTGACTGGACTTCCCTACAAAGAATCTCAACAGCCTTCTCCGCGTAAGCGTAAACAGCAGTCAGAATGTTTCCTCGTGGTATGATGGGCAGCACACTGGCATCGCACACCCTCACATTCATCGTCCCATACACTCTCAGTCGTTCATCAACAACGCCACCGAGATCTTCTCGCATCATCGAACACGTTCCGCATGGATGATAATTTGTAGCCGAGTTGATCGGAAGGATGGCTTTTGCATCTTCCAGTGACGTTATTGGGTATGGATGGCTTCGGGGCAATCTCTTTCCGTCCGGCTTCGTCAGGGCGGCGAACGTAGGTTTCTGAAAGAGTCTCTCGATGAGACGCATATGGCGGGCGAAGATCTCGACATCGAGGGGATGCGAAAGGTAGTCGAATTTGATGGTAGGCTGTTGCGAAGCATCAGGCGTGATGTGGCAGCTTCCACGTGAGAAAGGGTGCGCCAACATGGCAACAACAGTTACGAAGTTTCCGTCGACAATTGATGGCGTACCTTTGGGGAAGGATTCGAGATCCCGGTTGCGTTGCATGCGAAGCATGAAGGTAGTGGCGGTCGCTTCATCGGGACTTTCGATGGCTTTTTGGATGGTGGAGTACTGGATTCGTCGACTTGGATTGTTCTCTTCGTTTATCAGACGTGCGACCATCTCGGAGAGCTCCTGCGTTTCTGCCGCATTCTCCAGCATCTGCAGTGGTGTGAAAGCAAAGCTGTACGCTGCGCCTTGAGATAACGGTCCAGTGCGGTTTTGCTCGTACTCTAACGCTGCAGCTTTCTTCATCTCAACAGTTCGTATAGCATTGTCGCGAGTAGGGATGTGATCCTGGGTTTCGCATGACAGGCTGCAGTTCAGATGATCTTGCAGATTCTCACCAACACTTGAAAGCTCGTATAGAACTGGGACATTTGCGGCGTCGAGTATTGTCTTAGATCCAACGCCCGATCGCTCCAAGATCGCGGGCGACTCGAACACGCCTGCGCAGAGGATGATTTCTCGTCCCTTGATTGTATGTTCTGTCCCTTCATGTGTGTAGTTCACCCCACTAGCTCTCAGCCTCCCATCTGCGCCTCGATCCTCGTCGAAAGCAATCTTGTCGACTTTTACGCCGGTCTTGAGTGTAACGTTGCCTCGCTTTAATGCCGGCTCCAAAAAGGCTGTAGCCGCATGACTTCGTTCACCAATAGAAGAATCGACTGCGTTGGCGACAGTGACTGCTCCGGCGGAGCTTGGGACAAATCCGGTAGCATTTGTCGGGTGGCCGAGCTCCTCGAACGCCTTCGTCCACTGTATCTGGAGCTCGTCCATATCGTGCGGAAATGATGCTTGCACACGATCCAAATCCCTGGCATTGTCTTTGTCATTTGATTTGAAGCCCTCGGCCTGCCACCGCCTGTAGCTTTCCTTCAGGCCCTGCGAGGTCCATTCTGCTTTCCCTGAGTTTGAAAGAAGCTGATCTGCGATCCGATCTTGCCACTCATGATTGGGAAATACCACACTGTGACTATTGATCGCGCTGGTACCACCCACCAATTTGCCTCTCGGGTGTTTGACCCTCCTATCGTTCAATCCCGGCTCCGGCTCAGAACAGTATTGCCAGTCGTAAGCAGGGTTGCCGTGAAGCGTGTGCGCAAGAGCGGGCGTTTGGATATTGGGATCATTGCGAATGTGCTCTCCCGCTTCCAGGACTAAAACACTGTGGTCGGGAAGTTGTTGCGAAAGACGGGAAGCGATGAGGCATGATGCTGAGCCGGCTCCGACTAGGATGAAGTCGTACTCCTCGGAGCCGGCGGAAGGAGTTCTGCCAGGCATTTCCAATACGCGGTTGATGTATTCCGTGAGATATTGATCATAGATAAGCGTGAACAAGATGCGCCGTGTGGGCCAAGGCGAGCTTATGAGCCACAAGTGGAAGGTCGTAATATTACAGCCAGTCGCGGGTTTCGTATGGATCTTATGTCGCAAGTTCCGGTTAAATTCAATGCTAGTCGGTAGCCTTACGGGAAGCTTGGTGATAGCTTAGTTCTAGAACCTAGTCTGGCAGTACCTGGCAGATGGGACGGCATGATCTGACGAGCGAACGGTGTTGCCTCTCGAACACGACGCTCTATCTCCATCCACTTGAGCATTTTTCTGCGCATTGATGTAAAATTTGGAATGCGAAGAAGCGGTCTCCATGCGGTGGGGGATTGAGGCGCTGCCCAGTGTGGTGAATTGGAGACGTTGGTCGAGGAGTAGGATCTCGGTGGTGCGCGGTTGGTAGCGGTTGACCTCGCTTAAGTTATGCTGACACTACCGCGGTACGTATGGCTATCAGACTCGACATCCAGCTTGTAGAGCTTAAACGAATTGAGATGTGTTGATTTCAATACATATGCTGTTGTATACGAGTTCGTCAAGTCAAAGCCTGCACATACAGCCCACTGATCTTCATAGTCTTTGTATGCTGCGTCTAGCATTCCGCCCACGAGTATTGGTGTGATTTCTCTTTCTTATGCTGATGTTTCAATGGTCCTGCTTGTTCACACAGTGAAAGCGATGAAATTTTGTTTGGCTGCACCCATGGAGGTGTGGCGTAATTGTCCAATGCCGGTCCTGACGACTAAGCAGCCTTAGCTCTTTCCGAATGCATTCACTTCACAATTTGTGATGCGCTAGAACAAAACTTCCACTAGTGGTTCTCGCTAAGTAAGGCATTCTGTTTGCACACATCGTCGGTCACTTGACGTGTCTTTGCATCCAGTGCTGTCAGTCGACTATCTTGCGCAAAAGCTGGCCATTACTAATAACATTTCCGCTGACGGAATGTTACACGGCGAAGTCTTACGCACCGCAACGCACACTAAGCTACGAATAAATCCAATTGGCCGTGCCTAAAACCTAGAGTGGCCTGATCTGGAAAGAGGTTCTCGATTTTGAGGCCGCTTGTTTCGTGTTAGAGCGTAATGTAGAGGCCAATCGTACGGAGTGAATGTGTTCTCGCAAAAGATGTGCGTCAACATTCTTTGCCGCAGGGTAAGCCATGGAGAACCGCAAGAAGATCTAAAACGTGGGTGACTCGCGCACAACCTGTTCGTCAAGCCTCCTCTTCCCCAACTCACTACGATCTATCACTGCGATCATCCCCATCACACACCACTACCAACCACCATGCGCCTCTCCGCCTTCCAGCATGTCATGATCCCCGCTTCCCTCCTAGTTGGTCAGGCCCTAGCCTGTCTCCACGTAACAGGAACGATCTACGTCTGGCCCCAGAAGCGCATCTCCCTCATCTTCAACGACAACAACGTGCAAACATGCAGCGGCAGCGGCGATTCTAGCCAGACTTTGGACTGCCCTAGCGGCTACTGGGCGTGGTATTACCATCCAAACGGCGGGGCGATCACCAAGGCACTCGAAGTGCAGTACCAGACGCCACATGGGAACTTCCAATTCAATCTCGGGACGAGTAGTTGTGCTTCGGGTGGTGCGCAGTGTAATTACGATTCTTGGCTTTACTGCTAAGATGCTTGAGAATGAGGTCAAGGGATGGCATTGCGAGCGATTATTGCGGATGAGGGTCGTTTGCTGTATTGGTGCGTTCGTGCTAGGTAAACAACGCCTCGTGAGGCAGGTGTGATTTCCGAAGAGGCCGGATAGACATGGTTTAAAGGATAGTTTCGGTAGCACATTCATACGATAGCTGTCGCCTACGTGCGCCATCATGCTCGATGCCGCAACCGTACACATTTCATGCTGAGATACTGTCGGCCGTGGGGTCTCCCGCACGGGCCGGTACTGTTTGCCCCAGGTTCCACCGCATGTTTGCTCTCACGCACTTCCCCATTAGGACTAGTGCGTGCTCCCTTCAGTACATAGGCCTCTCTCT
>Ga0265780_10000288_pt1 | contig 78478 bp, 84 predicted proteins | sample P1T30metagenome_FD_192432 | JGI IMG/M metagenome (GOLD analysis project Ga0265780, IMG submission 192432) | Plant litter microbial communities from East Loma Ridge, Irvine, California - P1 T30 | ecosystem: Environmental > Terrestrial > Plant litter > Unclassified | place: USA: California...
CTCTCCATTGCCCACTCTCTCCATTGCCCACTCTCTCCATTGCCCACTCTCTCCATTGCCCACTCTCTCCATTGCCCACTCTCTCCATTGCCCACTCTCCCCATCGTTCACTTGCAACTTCTCTCTCTACATCGCGCCCTCTCCCCATCGCCCACCTACGACTTCTTGTTAACGATTTATCGCATTCAAGATGGATCCCAACAACAAAGGCAAGGGCCGAAAGGACGAGCCTCCTCGTATGTCACCTTCTACACCCTCCCAGCACGGCTCAAGCATGTCACGCCCACGAAGAACTCCGCGACAGGGCAGCGCGAATCGACTCGATCCGCAACAAATTTACTCTCGACCTCCAAACACGCAGCAAGGCGCACACACCTCAAGTTCAGCGCCCAATGCGAACGGCCAGTCCGCAGCGCAGCGTGATCAGTGGGCTGCCGCAATGGCAAATAACCCATTCACCCTTGGACTTGGAGGCCACGTGAGTACATACCTTCTTAATCGTGCGCGATAAACTCACTGACTACTTCCAGGCCAGCTTTAACCCAAGCATTCCGCCCAATGCTCCAGGCGCGAATCCGTTCCAGCTCCTCCAGTTTGGAGCTCCGATGGGTCCGCCTTTGGAATATTGGCTGGGTCCTTGACCAAGCCAAGCGGGTTCCTCGATGTCGTACCCTGGATACCGAATGCCAGTCGACGTTCAGTCAAGCACAAACTCGAATTGTTTGATGTCAGCTGGAAACAGCAAGCTCGGTGGCCCTTCTGGTAGGCCTGACATCTCTCTAGCATCGTACGGTCTGCCCCCGTCTAGCTCGAGCTCTGGACGCGATTTTGGGATGAGTCTCTCAAGGCCGGGTCCTTCAAGATCTTCGCTGCAGCCCTCGTTGGGCCAAGCTCCTCCTCAAAAGACCTCTTACGGCGCGGTCATAATGAAGCTCGAGAACGATCGCAAGCAAGCGAAAACCGCTCGATCGGCGGCCGCGCCTCAGTCTTTGGACGAGCCAGACAGTGCCGTGCCTGACCAGAGCGACGACACCCAGCTTCATCCACTGCAGCTACAGTCCTGGAACTCTCGCAACAAGGCCACGGCTCGGGCCACTATGGACCGCATCTACTGGAAGACAGTACCAGGCGACCATTGCGTACCACTCACCGAGGCCGAGTGCTATCCGTACATCAAGAAGATATACGACGCGATAGTATCTCTCGATCAGATTCAAGATCGCGAGTACTCCAGCTCCTCCGATATCGAGAAATTCCGACCGAAGACGGGCAAATGGGGCAAGAAGCCTGGTCTCATCCTGGCGGTCGCCAACGAGGTAGTCGAGTTGTGTATTGCCATACACACGATAGGTGCTACCGGCGTCTTTCTTGGGCACCATGCCACGGAAATCACTGAGCCGGACCGGATGTTCACTTTCGCCCAGCGCATTCATTTCATGGCGCACCTCCTCCGAGGATACAAAGGCAAAGCGAGCCAGGTCATGCTGTCGAGCTTTACGCGTGAGTATCTGGCAACGATCTGGACCACTCTGTGCGGCGAACAACTTGCGTTCTACAACTGGTGGAAAAGTCTGTCTTCTGATGAGAAGCTTCACCAGTTTGAGGTTGCGCCATACGAGGACGTACCAGCCTACTCACCCACAGCCAAAGAGATGGAGGAGATAAAGGCACGGGGCCACCAGGAGGCCGCCAAACAGGAGCAAGCTGAGCAGCAGATACGGCTCTCGTCCCAGAACGCTTCGAAGCGACCCGCCGATGCGGTCGAGAGTCCTGAGGCTGAACGTCCCCGAAAGCGGCCGGCACAAGTTGCTCCATCGGCGCCACCGGCAGAGTCTGAGCCTGTTCAGAACGAGGCGATCAACGAGGACATTAGATTTGATGCCCCCTTTGGTGATGGAGCAGACGGAGATGGGCTAGGTGGAGGGATGGGCTTGTACGGTCAGGAGCCTTTCTCGCGTGGTGGGAATTAGCAGAGTTATGGAATACTTCGAATGCAGAATATATGGGATGGAAGAGGTTGGGCTTTGAACATAGGGAGGAAAGTACCACAGACGAACAGAGACTTCCAATGTTGTGAAATGAACAGGATTTTTTTAACATACTTGACCATGCTCACCTTCAGTTGCGCCTGTGCTTTGCATCATGCTGCTGGTTACGTTACATGCCAATGACTGACAAGGGCAGTGTCATGCGCTCACATCGCCGTCGAGATTGCTCAAAACCTAGTAATTGTTAGCTCTGGAATTGTGTGAGGTCAAGCAAGCTTTAAGTTCACGTGTAAGGGTGGTAGCAAACCCTCGTCTGCATAGGCTCTCCCGATACCCCAATCCGCTCATGCCAGCCTTCTCATCCTACTTCCACATCCTTATCAAAATATGTAACAACTGCTCCAGAGAAGTGAAAGTTGCCCTCACGAGGTACGCGTGAGCGCCATCCGCAATAACGTTGTCCACACGCCTTTTCGGCTCTTTCACGTCGACCTCGCAGTCTTGGCAGCGCGTTTGCGCCCACCGAATGGATTAAATACCTCTCCTGCCACTCGCAGCCAGGGCTCTATATACTGACCTCACCTCTACCACTCGACTCGACTTAATTAATATACCGACAATGAGTTACACAGGCAAAGGCAAAGGGCGCGCGACTCAGCGAAACGACGACGCCCACGATTACGCAGCTTCTGGCGAGGGGAGTAGTGCGATGTCGACTCCGGGCGTGAATATTGTAAGTTGCTTCTCCACTGAAACGGTTGCGAGTACAGTCGCGTCTATTTATCAAGTTACTAATTCGAGGTCCATAGACTGGGTATGCTGACTCGATTGGCTCTGCTGGTGGTGCTGGCGGCGTGTTCTTCTCACACGGTGCAGACCTCGAGCACGAAGATGTGTTCGTAAGTCAACTGCCACACGCACTTGATATCGAGGTGACTGATCATCTCGTAGGCCGACCGGCATCTGTCCCAAGAGCAGAATTCCCTCGATGCCAACTCCAGCTCGCGCCCGCATAATACAAGCGTGAACAGCGTCTGCCCCAACAACGCGTACATGCCCTCCGGCTCCTACAACATCCCACAGGGAGCTACGCAGCTGCCCGATCTCGGTACGACGACCTTCGCGGACATGCAAGAGGCCAACGCGTACCTCGAGGCGCCAGTCTGGAAGCCTTCAATCGGCACGTACGGCTTTCCCCAGAGCTCTGGCGATCACTTCAAGTGCGTCGCAAAGATCCAAAACGCCATAGTCGATCTTCGTGACGTGCGAGACAAGAATAGCAACCCGCACGAGATCCAGAAGTTTCGACTGGGCGGCGCGTGGAGCAACCCGAAGGATGTCAAGGCAATATCGTCCGCCGTCTTCGACGCCATCATGAACATCCACAAGATACGCCTAAGGGGTATCGCACACCGACACACGAACACCCAGCAGGCCACGGAGCAGAACCAGAACTTCACCTTCCACCAGCGTCTACACTGGACGGCGTTTCTCCTCCAGCACTACAAGGAGCATGCAAACCTGTTCATGAATCAGCTCAGGATCAATGTGGTCGTGGCTAGGATATGAGAGATGCTCGAGAGTTACGATGCTTTCTGCGAGTACTGGAACAAGCAGGAGGACGCGTACAGGAGTCACATGATGTACGAGGTTCCGTATCAGGGCATGACGGTGTTGGGCATGCCAGTGACGCGTCCGTCTCTTGAGGAATTCCAGCGTCTGGTTGCAGAGGCGGCGCCGCGCGGAATCAAGCGTCCTGCTGAGGAGATTGAAGGCGATGCAGACTCCTCGAGCCGTGTCCGGATGAATTCTCCTTTGCGTAAAGAAGAACAGTACTCGGACCTGCTGATGATCCCGCATCTCGATGGCGCCTGAGATAATCGTCCTACCGCCAATCTACTTTCGAGCACAGCAGCTTGTCCAAAGCTGAGACGGATCCGCTCTCCTTCCCAAAATATCTTCGGAGGTTCTTGAGATGGGCGATGAGCTCTCGAAGAAAGCGTCCACGAAGGAGGGTCGCGACGCGACCGGGAAGGAAGGTGGATATATATAGACAAATCAAAGTATGGTGGAGATATGGACAGATCCAGAAGCTGTATATAGAGAAGAAGGAATGGAATGAGAAGCTCTATGAAAGCGAAACTGGAGTTTATCTGAGATCACAAGGATAAAATCGTACTTGACTTTTCCACTGGTTTCAACGGCAAAAACTATGCCCTTAGTCGTAGCTTTGTAACGGACGTGAACACAAGGTTCTTGCGATAGAATCCGCCCGCACATATGTGAATAGGCAGCGTACATGTCTCTAAGAAGTTGTGGGACTTTGCGTGACATCTGTTTATAGGACTTCGCAGGCCGCAACAAAATACCGTTGCCTTAGCCCTTGCAACTTTGCCAAATACACGGAGCTACACTTACAATTTTGTGCGAATATCCCGTGGTTGATAATGGGTGATAGTGGATGACGTAAACTTGCTCAAGTGAAGGCGGAAGGCACGATTCGATTTTTGAGGCAGGTGCAACCACCCCGATCCCTGCTCTTGCTTTCTGCCCATCACCTCACTTTCTCAATACCCGATCGATGGAGAATGGCGCAAGATCAACCCACTGAAACTCCGGGCGATGCGACACGACTGCGCCCATTCCCAAACATGCTACCAGGCGCCCACGGTGCCTTCCCTCCACTCTCGTTTCTGCCGCCACACGCCCAAGGCCTGCCTCTCCAGCACCCTCTGTCGAACTATGCATCATTTCTGGAGTCATCCTTCCCGTCCCTTGATCAGTACGCCGGCTTCTCAATAGCTAATGCGGCGCCAAGCAGGCTTCTCAAAATGGCTCCTTTCACCACCCCGGAAAGACAAGCGGCGCTATATATCCGCCACACCCCAGCGTCCAAGAAGAGTACACAGGCAGCAATGGTGCTCACCGAACCTCCAGCTCCAGTTCGACCCGGACAGAAGCGCAGCCGTCTACCGTCGGACGATGTTGGGAGAAAAGTCCCGCGCAAATCTACGTCAAGCAGTCCGCAGCAGAGCAGCGCGCTTATCCCTTCGAAAGCTAGGCCTGGTCAAAAGCCGGCAAGGCCAATCCAAAATATCGACTTCCGCACATCTCGAGACAAACAGCAGGGGGGACCGCCCACTAGGAACAGCGCACCCGCACAGCGTTTAGCACTTGCGTCTAGGAACAGTCAAGCTAACGTTCGTCCACCTCACGCTACCAATCCGACTCGAACTCGACCAATAGTAGCAGACGATGAAGATTACGATGAAAAGGACGCCGGAGAAAAGTTACCCTTGCCATCCTCAGACGCAGCGTCATCGAGCAAGCGACATGCCACATCCAAGTTGACCGGCTTCGTCGTGCCCACGGGCAACACCGCACGCACAACAGTCCGCCCGAATCGCCCGCGTCCCAAGTACGACTACTCCGTTCCTCCGGCATTGGAAGGCACCTATCGTGCTTTTGGCGAGGACAACTGGATGGAGTACATCATTCTGTGCGAGAAACGATGCTTGAAAGATATCACCGAGGCAGAGTTTGCTGGAGGAACGAAGCAGATCTTTTCGGCTTACGACGAAACAACGCAACGCAGGCTGGAGAAGATGGTGATCAACAAGGTCGTACTGCCTGTGTTGCAAGCTCATAATCAAACCGACCAGCAGCCATAGTGTAGCTGAGCGGGCTGGGGAAATGGACGCATACAAAAGGAGCAACTGGTGATGAATCAGCATAGGAGGCGCACAACCTTGGACCACACCGCTTTCGCGGCAGGAATAGGGGATTCATACGGAGGAAGGAAGGAAACAGTTGAATACAGCATTACAAAGCGTCATGGAGTGAACATTGAGGTGATGCTTGTGAAGCGTGATGGAGAACAGACGTCAGGGAACAAGCCACCCCACTTCCAAGGTTCGCCGCAACCTCATCCGCTAGAGTTCAAACTTTACCTCCGCCACGGTTTGACAGCAACGCAGACGAGCAAGACAGGTGTACCGATTATACCCACCGTACTGTAAGCACTCGGCATGATGATCGAGCAACGTGGACAGTAATCCAAACTAACCAACATCACCAGAGGCCACAGATGAGAAGCGAAGTGCATACGCACGCCGAGACAAGTAGTCTGTCTCGTGGCTTTCCTGTCTCGATGCGCGCCAGGGTCGTGTGGATGTGCTGTGGCGCCAAAGATGTGTTTCACGTTTTGAGAAAGGCAAAGATGGGCATCGTCTGTATTGTTTCCACTTTTCCCAAGGTGCCCTGTGATGTAATGGCGCGGCTTGGAATATGCAGGGACCAATTAGCCGCACCGTGCAAACCTGAAGAACATTTGATAATCGTCGCCATGCTGGGACTCCTAGGATTCCGCTGGGGATGGAAATTGGTGTTGTGTCCATGGCGGGGAGGCATGGCATGGATACTGCCCTGCTGCTATGTGGTTCGATTGGGCAGCAGGTGTTATTCCGGGCGTTTTCTCACGGTCCAATGTCGTTGCGCGTCGTGGCGTATGCCGACGAGTTCCTAGCGAAGTATGCCCTCAACCACTGCAGAGAGCCATCGTGCTTGAGATGGGGTCTTCCCGGGAGTCCGCGGCGTCGCCATCCACTTCGTAGGCCATTGCGCAAAGTTAGTGCATGCGTGACAACGCGGCTGAGAAACACAGCAATAGATATTCCTGCACAACGCCCTCTGCTGATGAGATCTACTTCTTTACATCCTCTCTGCACCTTCATACCCCCGCCGCACTTGCCCGTTCAGCCTGCGAGCTGCAGACGCCCATCGAGATCCAATATCAAGCCGCTGCAAACGAAGCACTCCGCCACGGAGCAAGCAAACAGATCGCTGGACCGTCTCCTGCAAGACCGACGTCGAGCTTCAATCTCACTGCACGGCAGCGGTAACAACCCTTGCACAGACTAGGGGCAGCTGCGAGAGAGGTTCCATACGGAGCGCGAACACCACGACGCGGCGTCATATTCTCCACTAGACGAGATTGACTGGACGCCCAGCGACGTAGCACCCACCGCCGTGTTCGTCGAAACGAAACAGGCATCTGCGAGCCAGATTCGTTGATTGCACGTAAGACGATGCAGTTCCACAACTCTCCTGCCAAAGGAGACGGCGGACGAGGCAGGAAAAAAGTGCCTGTAATCGAGGTAAGATATTCCTCCCTCGTGATCTCAGCACGGTGTCTTGCCAGACTGTTCGAAACGCACCTCTTTTGTTGTCGACGATGATGGCATAAAAGGTGCTATGTCATATTAGATGGTCCGAGCGCCCCTGCGTCATCGCGCCTTGCACCTTCCTTCGCTCTTGCTCGCTCGTTCCCATGCACGTCGACCTTTTCTTTTGACCAGTCGCCATCGCACGACTTCAACCCCTCCTTCACGAATTATCCCGCCGCACTACCGATTCACTTGACTCTAGCAGAGAGTTGGTTGCACGCGGCTTGATTTTCGAGCCCTCTCTTTGAGCCTCACTCGCACACCCCCACTACCGCGTTCCAACATTCCACCCGCTTCATAAGCACACCTTCACACACAACGCACAGCAGCCACTAAGCATGGCGGCGATACAGAACTTTAAGAACTTCCTGCGCCATGGTAAGCAGGCACGCCAGAACGCCGAGCCCACCACAAATGTTTCGCCCGTACACGCACAGTCGCAGCAGCAGCGATACGGCGCACCAGATCCCGTCCACCATGGCATCTCAGAGCCCATGATGGACCAGAAGGCGGCTCGCCACGACAACGTTGCGCACGGCGACTACTCGGTCGGCGCCGGCGGCAAGGACAACCGCAATATCGCCGCCCAGGCCGGCGCTGCAGCTGACCGCGCGGCCCACGACAAGCAGAAGAGGGAGGCAGCCGCACAAGGCAAGGGCGTCGACCCGTCAGTGCTCGAGCGCATCGTTGCAGAGGAGCGTGAGGCAAAGGGTAAGATGCCCAGGTATCCGGGCCTCGAGCGCTGGACCCTCATCGAGAAGATGGGCGACGGCGCCTTCAGCAACGTCTACCGGGCACGAGACACCCAAGGCCAATGGGGAGAGGTCGCCATCAAGGTCGTGCGCAAGTTCGAGATGAACTCACAGCAGGTCAGTATTCCCCACGTCTTGCCCCTACCTGCCCATCTCAGCGTCATCACTCCTTCCGACCACATCATCTTGCACAGATTCGGTGTTTTTGAGCGTTACCAACAAGAGGCTGGTGTAGGATAAACATGTCCATCCGGACTTCAAAACGCCAAAAGCAGCCGAGGTGCGAACTCCCCACCGTCATTGCCCGCATCCCCACCAGTACCAGCCTTACCACTATTCACACAGGGCGAGCACTGACGTAATGCCATACAGAGAGCGAACATCCTCAAGGAAGTACAGATTATGCGCCAGCTAGACCATCCCAACATCGTCAAGCTTGTCGACTTTTCAGAGGCCAAGCAGTACTACTACATCATCCTCGAGCTGTGCCCAGGCGGTGAGCTGTTCCACCAGATCGTCCGTCTGACGTACTTCTCCGAGGATCTGTCAAGGCACACCATCATCCAAGTTGCGAAGGCACTACAGTACCTGCACGAGGAAGCAGGTGTTGTACACCGGTTTGTGACCCACATCATGCACACTGCCAAGGTCAGCCACACTGACGTCATGTGACAGAGACATTAAACCGGAGAATCTTCTATTCTACCCCATTCCATTCGTGCCGACCAGGAATCCACAGCCCAAGGGTCCAGACGATGAGGACAAGGCTGACGAGGGCGAGTTCGTCAAGGGCCAGGGAGCCGGTGGTATCGGTGTCATCAAGATTGCCGACTTTGGTCTTAGTAAGGTCATTTGGGACAGCCAAACCATGACGCCATGTGGTACCGTTGGCTACACTGCACCTGAGATCGTCAAGGATGAGCGCTACTCCAAGAGCGTCGACATGTGGGCTCTGGGCTGTGTGCTCTACACCCTTCTTTGCGGCTTCCCTCCCTTCTACGACGAGTCTATTCAGACACTGACAGAGAAGGTCGCCCGAGGGCAGTACACTTTCCTGTCGCCATGGTGGGACGACATCTCCAAGTCGGCACAAGATCTTGTCTCACATCTACTGACTGTAGACCCGGAGAAGCGATATGATATCAACCAATTCCTCGACCACCCATGGATCCGACAAGCCGATGAGCCTACCTTCTCCGCACACGACGCCCCACCGCTCGCAACACCAGCCGCAAGGAAGAACGAGCGCATGCAACCAGACTTCAGCTACCTCGAGTCACCTGGTGCGAGACGCCAGGACTTCCGTTCTCCCGGCGCAGTCAACCTGCGCGAAGTCTTCGACGTTGGGTACGCCGTGCACCGACAAGAGGAGGAAGGCAAGCGGAGAAAGAACTTCAAGCAAGGATACCGCGGCGCAAACGCCATCAGCTCACTCAACGCTCTCGACGAGAACGAGGACGACGATGAATTCGGCGGCGAGTCAGTTCAATATGACTCCTCGCAGCAGCACCCACCCGCCAAGCTGCCCAAGTCCCAGGGCGCCGACGTCTCGTCGATGGAGCAAAAGATGCGCAACACCACGCTGTCGGCCGCTGCACAGGCACGGCAGCAACAAACGCAGCCAAGGCAACAGGAGCGCGGATACGGTCAGCATTCACCCGCCGTTGCTGCTGCAGCTAAGCGCCAGGTCAAGAACAAGGGTGCGTTTGAACTCAGCTTGGAGGGCGCGACACTGCTGGGTCGCCGTGGAAAGAAGCAAGAGCCGAGTGCGCTGCGCGAGAGTATCTCTGCCGGAGGCGTATGACAATCATCGGCGCTGGCGAAGGACTGGTGATGCATGACTGTATTTGAGAGCAAAGAGCATGATCATGATGGATGGCGTTTTCCGTTTTCGTTTACGATGTTTCTGTTCTTTTTGGTATGGCATAGCTCAGGTGAATATCTGTCTTTTACTCTGGGTCTTGTGCGAGATTGATAGGTGGGAGGGAGAGATTCGAATGAGAAAATGTTCTTGAAATGAGTTGGCTTGAGTCGATTGTTTGATGTGATGTTATGTCGTTTTGTGATTATATGGCTGTTATCCTTGTGCATGTGATACGATCGTGCATTCAACTCACATCGACACACGGCAAGAACTTTTCATTTGTCCGCTTGAATTAAACTCTTGTCCACGCAAATACGAAAAAAGATCAAACATAGCGATTAATGTACTGTAATTACTATCCTCACCTCCACACTTCTATAAATATCTTCGCCTCGCCCTCCACACTCTGTTCCCCCTTCACCTCACCTCCTCGGCACCACCCCATTCGGCGCACTCGCAACCCCACTAACCGGCGTCTGCACGCCCGACGGGACATTACTCCTATTATGCGCCATATGCGCCCTCACCAAATGCCCCGCACACAGCGCGCTATTCAAACTCAATTCACCGGCCAACACACCCGCCGCAATGACGCGCGCGAGCTGGCGCGCGTTGTCGCCGGGGGATGTGGGGTGTGCGCCGCGGACGCCGAGAAGGTCGAGCATGGCGGATTGGGGCTCGAGGATGGTGCCGCCGCCGATGGTGCCGACTTCGATTGAGGGCATGGAGACGGAGATTTGGAGGTTGCCGTTTACACTGGTGGGTGTTAGTGAGATGGGATGGATAGGGAAGGGGGGTTGGGGGGGGTTGGGGGACGTACTTGTTCATGATTGTGATGCAGTTCGCGCTCTCGACTACTTGCGCTGGATCCTGGCCTGTTGCGAGAAACATCGCAGCAACAATATTCGACGCGTGGGCGTTGAAACCGCCCATTGCGCCCGCCATTGCAGACCCGATGAAGTTCTTGCTAATGTTCATTTGCACCAGGTCCTCGACTTCACACTTGAGTACCGAATTGACGACTTTGCCAGGGATAGTAGCTTCCGCGACAACGCCCTTGCCACGGCCGTCGATCCAATTGATAGCAGCGGCTTTCTTGTCGGTACAGTAGTTGCCAGACACAGTCACGACTTTCATGTCGTCGAAGCCGCAGTCCGTCGCCATGACGGTGAGCGCGTGCTCGACGCCCTTGGAAATCATGTTCATGCCCATTGCGTCGCCGGTCGTGGCGCGGAAACGCACGTAGATGTTTGTGCCGGCAATGGCGCTCTTCATGGAGCGCAGGCGGGCGAAGCGCGAGGTAGAATTGAATGCGTCTTTCATCGTCTTTTGGCCTTCCTCGGAGTCGAGCCAATTTTTGGCTGCGCCGGCGCGCACGAGGCTGTCGAAGCCGATGCAGGGGCCGCGCGTCATGCCGTCGCCGGTTACGACGGTCACGGCGCCGCCACCGGCGTTGATGGCTTTTGCGCCGCGGGAGGTGGAGGCGACGAGGACGCCTTCGGTGGTGGCCATGGGGAGGAAGTAGTTTTGGCCATCGACTAGGATGGGTCCAGCAACACCAAGTGGGAGGGGGAGGTAGCCAACGACGTTCTCGCAGCACGCTCCGTGTACTAGGTCGTAGTTGTAGTCTTTGTATGGAAGTAGAGAACGTTCGAGGAGCGTCGACGTCTCTCGTGTAGCGTGTGTTCGCGCAACAAGGCCGCGACGAATCTTCACGGCACGAGTCTTGTCACCCAGTGTCTTTTCTAGTGCATAACCCGGAATCTTGCCCTTCAGTGACAAGTCGATGAGCTCTTCGTCAGTCAGCGAAGGAGCTTGCTTGTTTTTCAATTGTTGCTCAAGGAACTCCATGGGGCGGTTTGGCTGTCGCTGTTGCTCTTCTGACGGACCAGACACGATGTCAGGGCGAAGCATTTGCTGAGGTGGCTGTTGCGGCGCAATTTGTGTCAGAGGCTGGATGTAAGCGCGACCATTCTGCTCTTCAGGTCCAGGGGTTCGTGGAGGTGTTGGCATATGCATCGAAGGCGCCCGTGAAGGTCCACGAGATTGAACCCTTGAGAGCGCTCCGTCCTGTACCTCTGATGGCAATGGTGGTTCCAATGGCTTGTGTGGCTCCTTGATAGTCCAGCGCGCCGCATTAAAGAGGTAGCCGTTCAGGACCACGCTCATCACTAAAGCCGCAATGATCCACTTTGAGAGGAATGGGTCTTCCAGGCTCTTCAGTACACCATCCACGAGATGAGTGCTGATATTGCCACCAAAGGCATAGTCGTTGTCCGAAACCCTCGGGTCGGCGTAATGCAGAGACGGGTAATTGAGCTCGTACTTGATGGGCATCAAAACAGTCACGATGGACGAGATTCCAGCACTCTTGGCTTGCTCCAGAATGCGATCCAGTCCGCTTCCAGCAACTTTGAACGGATCCAGCGGCGGTGTGGCACCAACACCAGAGACGTGGGAGCCTTTACTACGCGTCAAACCAAATCGGAAGGTTGCAATGTTGAGAACATTGACGAGGACGAAACCAGCGACCATGAGAACTTTGAACTTCGGGACGGTAATTTTCCTGCCGAAGATGGTGGTAGTGGAACTGCTGCGAAGCTCTACGTCGCGGTCGTTTGGCCAGTCGTTGTTCCGTGCAACATTTTCAGCAACCTTTCCGTCTACACCGTCGTCTTCGAGCGCTCTGCGAAGAGCTACATGACGCTTTATGCGGTTCACCTCAAGCTTGATCGTGAGGATAGCAGTGTAGAATGTGAGCAGCATAATGGCGTCAAACAGGAGGATCCACGCGCCGAGGAAGCAGAACTGGCGCAGACCGCCCTGAATGCCTGACATGGCGCCAGCAACCAGAATCAGAATCTCGAAGAAGTAGTCGCGCACGATTTCGAAGCCGGTCCTCTTGAGAGCAATTTGGACGGCAGACTGGATGGTGATGGTCTCGCCGCCCTTTCCCTCGGCAGATCGTCGCGAGTCCATGGCGGCAGAGAGAACAGCCTTGGTGAGGACGATAGGCTTCTCGAAGCCAATGATGACGACCAAGAATGGCAGGCCTTCGGACAGCAGAATCATGTTGATGGGCACGCCGAGGTACAGGGTGATGGCGAGCGCGAAGAGAAATGCGAAACCCGACTGAAGCAGAACAGCAGCGGCGAGCCAGAAGTTTGAGCCCAGGCGCCTCATTGCAAGGAAGAGGGAGACGAATGTCAGATGCATTGCAAGATATCCGAGCGCCATGATGACAATATCACCAGTATCCGCGTTCTGTACCGTGTCAGCTGTGTCCTGCATGAGCTATGCGACCATTCGACGTACCTTGAGCAGATCAACAAACGTCGTCCACGACCCCAGCAGCCAGTTGCGAATTCCACCAGGCGCACTAGCATGCTTCGAGGCCCTCATCAGCCACTTCTTCTCCTCGCGTCTGCCTTCTGAGACGTGCATCTCTGCCGCATCTGCTGGCGCGGCGATTTCCTGCATGGAGGCGAGGAAGTCGGATGCTTGCGTGTACGGGACGGCGAAAGCGAGCGAGGTGTCGTGCGAGAGCGTGGAGAAGGAGTTGGAGGAGCTTGGGAGCAGTTTTGCAGAGACATTGCTCGGGACGGCGTATTGCGAGGGCGCCGAGTTGATGGTGCTGGAGTCGGGGAAGACGAGCGTCACTACGGCGATTTCCTGCGCGGTCTGAAAATGTTAGTACCATCCCATGTCGATTTTGTAGATATTGGTGCCTACCTTCTCTTTGTGAATTCCGCCCCGGCCATCTACCGCCTCCCACTGCCAGTGTGTTTCCTCGCCAATCCTCAGGCTCTTGCTGCCGGCCAGAAGCGTCTGGAAGTCCACGCGACCGACCACATCAGCCGTGTCCCTCTCGAGCAACCCCTTGTCCAGTACGCCGAGGTACGAGTAGCTCGCCACGAATGCGATGGTGACAATTGTGTGTATGGGGTGCGTGCATGCCTTCTTTGCGACAGCGAGCAGTATGGGCGAGATGCCGCGGTCGTACCAGGTAGGGCTGGTCTTCTTGGGGTCGCCGGCGCTCTGCCAGCGACTGGTGAGGTATCCGAGCATTGTTGGAGCGCCGAAGTTGATTCGGAGGAGTGTGACGACCAGGAGAGGCTTCTACGGGGGTGATGGCATAGAAGTTGGTGGTGACGCGGACAAGTGGCTGTGCGCGACTACGAGAAGCCGATGGTGCCCAATTGACCTGGCAGATCACGGCCAAGCTGACGAGATATCGGTCGAGAGGGGGTCCGTACTTCAGCGACACAGTGAAGTACAAGAAGGTCTTTGGCGCGCAGTGTGGAGCAAGCCCCTGCCAAATGGACGGTGCGCGCGCCTCCCGCAACTTTTTTGACAGACACTAGTTCTCACCGCCAAAGAAGTTGGATGCGCCACACCAACATGGGAATGCTCTTCGCGACCACGTTACGATCGATTATGCGGGCTTACGGACACCGGTGGGAACCGTCAGCCAGTCACAGTCTCGGAGTGGTCCTGAGATCGGTCGGACTCTTTGTATCTTGCATGCGCCTAAGTCTTACACATTCCCTCTTTCGACAACGGGCACAAAGCAGATGCGTCCGAAGCCGCCTACTATTGTTGCAGCATCTACGCATTTGACCTTCAAAGTATGTACATCAAAGCATGATTTGTTGTTGACAACGTGTCAGATGGCTGTCATCCCGACACCCAGGTTTGCGCCACAAATAACGCTTTCCATATTCTGGGCTGGGAGCCTTTATCGTTCGGTACGCCAATCAGATCTAGAACGCCACAGCGATCCTCAGAAAGAGACGTTGTCATGCTCTGCTAGGTCTCTGCACGGGCATTTCCAACAAGGTGATGACTTTCGTTACCTCTATGATTGATCTGTAGTGAAGCGTGAACGGCAGAAGAACATTCTCAGAGTGGTCCGGAATTAAGAAAGAAGGTGGGATTGACAAAAGATAATGACTGCAGAGCATGCGGCTATCGTTCAAGAATGGCCGTCTTGTACATCTGAGCCTGAAATTAGTGCAGAGTTATTGTAAATCAGCGTACTATGTCTAGACAAAGGCTGAATGTGGTCCTTCAATGTACTGAATTAGATTTTGGAACTCGGTGAGAGAGCGTCGAGAAGGCTGGAGAACATTCCTTGGCAATGACCAATACGGCGCTAACGCCATCCTGAGCTTCGCGATCGCGACTTTTCGTCAACCACGCGACAGCTTCATCGCCAACAACCAGCGCCACACCATAAATCGCTTCCCTGCTCCCTCATCTCCTCCACACACACATATTCCGACCGCGACCTTCACCATGGCCAACTACCTCGCCTCCATCTTCGGCACGGAGCAAGACAAGGTCAACTGCTCGTTCTACTACAAGATCGGCGCCTGCCGTCACGGCGACCGCTGCTCGCGCAAACACGTCAAGCCCTCGTACAGCCAGACCATCCTACTCCCGAACCTGTACCAGAATCCGGCCTACGACCCCAAGAACAAAATGACGCCGCCACAAATGCAAATGCACTTTGACGCCTTCTACGAGGACATCTGGTGCGAGCTGTGCCAGTACGGCCTGGTCGAGGAGCTTGTCGTATGCGACAACAACAACGACCGTACGTTTCCCTCTCAATCTATCACCTCACCTCAGACACCAACTAATGCTTATTCACAGACCTCATCGGCAACGTCTACGTGCGCTTCAAGTACGAAGAAGACAGCCAGAAAGCCTGCGACGCCCTCAACTCGCGCTGGTACGCCGGCCGCCCCATCTACTGCGAACTCTCGCCTGTCACCGACTTCCGCGAAGCCTGCTGTCGCCTCAACAGCGGCGAGGGCTGCGTCCGCGGCGGCTTCTGCAACTTTATACATCGCAAGGAACCGACGGCCGAGCTGGACCGCGAGCTGGATATGTGCACGCGCAAGTGGCTCAAGGAGAGAGGTCGCGATGAGCGTAGCATGAGCAGGAGCCCGTCGCCGCCGGCTGCGGGTGGTGCGAAGAGGTTCTAGGCGGACCGTGGAAGGTCGTGTGGGGTGGGGGAAGTGCCGCCGCCGCCGCTAATCGAGCTGTACAATGATGAGGTGCTGGAGATGGATCAGGAGGAAGAAGAGGAAGACGCTGCGGAGCTCCAGTACCGTCGTGCTAATGGCAAGGCGATGCGCTACAGCGTCCCAGCACGGGTCGCGGGTCCGAGGCAAATCCATGTTCACAGCGACCCCAATCCTTTCTGACATGTAAAATAGGCATAAGGCGTTCATGTGGGTCACAGTTCTGGTATTTCATCATTCTTACTTGGATAGCAATCAGTCGCTGACAAGCGCACAGGTAGTCAAACAAAAAGATACCCAATCATATAATCACCAAGAAACATGCAGCGTATCCAGTAAAGTAAAGTGAAATCAAATTCGGAGCCGGATATACACAGCCTGGTATCATCGAAAGGAACATAAACGGAAATCAAGCCTGCCTGACATCTCAGATGCTCAGATCCACATGTGACGCCCCATCCCATTCCCATCCCATCCCAGTCCCACCCATCCCCACCACCTATTCCCCCTCATCTCCTCACATCAATCATAACACCCCCTCCCTCCCCAACACCACAACCGCAACCACAACCCCAGCCACCAACACCCCCATCCCCGCCCAAAAACACCAACACATCCACGCGCGCTGCCTGCTCTTCCTGTTTTGTGATGCGAGCCATGAGTCTCTATGCTGTGGGTTAGCTGTGATTGTTGTCCAGGTGAGGAAGTGGGGTTTTGGGAGGTTGCTGAGGGCGAGGGAGAGGGAGAGGGAGGAGGGGGGGCGGGTGGATTGTGGTGGTTGGGGAAGGGGGAGGAGGGTGGTTGATGAGGAGGGGATATGGGGGGTCTTGCGGAGTTTGGAGGGGTGGCGTTTTGGTGTTTGGGTTGGGTGTGGTGCTGGTTGTGTATCTTTTTCTTTCTCAGAGGACAATATGCGATGCCCTTCCCTCTCCCACTCTTCTTTTCTCCCCAAACGCGAAGACGGCAAAACAGCAGATACAGGCGGCGTTAAAGCAGGCGAATGCAAAGACACGAGCGCTGGGGAACACACGTACGAATGCTTGAGATTCGCCTGGCCTTGCGATTGCGACTGTGATTTTTCGGCGTCGTCGGCGTGGACGGCTGTGCTGAAGCGTTTCCAGAAATTGGGGTCTTGGACCATGGTGGCGAACGTAGGGGACGTTAGGTGTTGAGGTCGTGCTGGAGGGCGAGCGAGCACGTTCGTGGGCGGCGCTGCGTCGCTAGGTGCTCGGAAAGGATCGTCTGGTGATTTTTCGAGCCGTTGGGGTTGCTCTTATTTGAAGTCGTAGGCCCAGCACTTGCTTTTCGTCTTCGCCCTCGCCCTCGCCCTCGTATTCCCCGAAATATCTCTGTGTGTCCGTGACCGTAACTCTCTGATCGAACGTTTCCTCCAGCTTCGTCGAGAAGCAGCGTCGTGTTTCGGGCGTTGATGTGTTTCTCGCTTGTGTGTCGTCACCGGAATGCAGTCGCTATGGTTTGCACGACACAAACACCCCGCGGACTATTTGTGGGGAAGGCGCAGGTGACAGGTGACTTGCGGAATGAACAGGTGAAAAGCACTTTGAAACGCCGAATGAAAGGAGCGACTTGGTTGAGTATGTACTAGTGAAAGTAAAGCGGAAGGTAGGGCAGCTCGTCAAGGCGCCGACGAAGAAGTGAATGTGAGTGAGACATGCAAAGTCAACAGTCGACGTAGCTGTTTTGCCTGGTACTGCCGACCGGATCAGTACATTGCCCATGCGGTCAATCAAGTCTCTCACATTGCAGGATGGCGAAGGGTGAATGGTCCTCGTGTACAAATCCACAGCCAATCAGCGCACAGATGGTAATTCCGGGTCAGGGTTGATCCCTGGCGCGGATTGATCGCTTCAAACACGCCTCACGTAGGATGTGTTTGTATTCGACAAGAAATCACAAAGTTACATGACAGCGCGAGGTCAGTGTGCTACGAAAAGCAATTGTCGGCAGCTGGTCGATGTGACTTGATCTGTCGAATCATTCGAGCTGTCGGTGGAATGAGTCTGACCGCCCCACGTTTCGAAACGCAGCGCCGCTAAATGTCTAAATACAAAACATGACTCGGTCCCGCCCGCGGCTCTCCAGCTCCTTTGCAAATCTGCCGGGCAGCGCATCCTTGTGTTTTAAGACTTATCATAGGGCGAGTATAGTCCTCATCATTACACGACCACGACTTCAGGATAATATCGGAACACGTGCGCGGGATGGCGCCGCAGCAAGAGGAAGAGGTTCTGCCGTTCTGGAAGGTTAATGTGCCGCGCGATGAGTGGCCGGAGGTGTGTCCTGAGTTCTTGGAGGCGTGTAGTGAGAAGGATAAGAGCATTATCGGGATGTGGGATGAGGAGGTAGGTGCTGTGTGTTTTTTTACCCTTTTTTCCTTTGGATGTGCGCTTAAAGAAGAGCTGGAAATGGTTGTTTTAATGGCATTGGTGAACGAGGTTCAGATGGAGAAAAAATGTCTTGCTGTGCGGAACGGCGGGAATGACAGTCTTGTATCGTTCTGTAGTGCTTTTGCGCGGTGCATTCCTATCTTTTCGATCCTTTCACGCGCTGCTGGCAACGTGCGGTACGCATCATGTTGAGATCTCTGTGGACGTCGCGCGTTTGTGATACTATGGCGATATTGACCAAGAATGATACAACTGCTAAAATGTTTCGTGTCTCTAGTACACACTCTTGACATGGGACCAAGTCAAAGAACTCGTCAGTACGACTGCCCTCCTCGTCTACCTCTCTCCGCCCGCAAAAGGCGCGGACGATGACATTTTCACATCTTGTATCCAGGCAATTGTGTTTGTTCATTCACAGAGGCGACATTTATGCCAGTCAGGGCCCTTAGTCGTTGAATGTCATCAACCAGTGACAAGAAAGCCTGGAGTGTGATGATCTCGTCCCTGCCCATTGGACCTCGTAGACCCCTCTAATTCCATCCTAGAAGTCGATCGCGTCGACCTCTTCCATCGCAAACCCTCCGAACTCCGTCGCTACCGACACTTCACCCACCACCTGATCAAGAACTACGGTAGCATTGTAAACTTCATGCTCACCGAGAGACTGCAATGGTAAGCGCTGTCTGTACGACCTAAACACCACACAAACCACTAACTTCCCACCTCCAACCCCGCAGGACCACCCTCACCCCCTCCGGCCCGCCCTTCACCCACGCTTCCGACATCAAAATCCTCTACAACGACTGGCCCTACGGCATCGACCCCGACATCGTGCACCTCGTCGTATGGACGAAATTCGAGCTCGCAGACGACCCGGCGACAGGGCGCTCGACGCCAGAGTCGCGGCAGCAGATCGAGGCGTATGTGCAGAGCACGTTTGGCGGGCAGGCTGATGTGGTGTGGTTTAAGAATTGGCAGAGCTTGAAGAGTGTTAGTGCGTTGGAGCATTTTCATGTTATGCTTTATCGGCCTGAGGGGGGGTTTGTGAGGGGGATTACGGGGGGGGATGTTCCGATGACGGAGAAGTTTGGGAGTGCGTAATTTTGTTTGCGAGCTCACATTCACGTAGTCAACCTTTAGGATACACTGATCGGTATACCTTCATCTGGTGAGTTGGAAATTTGTCAAGAGAACGGCACACTTTCCCTGTACATCGTCTGTAACGACTACTCGCAGAGTACTTTGCCAGACTTGCCGTACCTAATGCAGTATCTCATACTCGACCAAGAGGATCCAGGCAGTAAGTTTACGTTCAGAAGCATTTAGACTAAGGAAGAGGGAGCGTGTAGCGTTTTGTATGCCTCGTCGTCCGACACTTCATACTTTGGAACACGGACCTTTAATCTTACCCCTCACATTTACAGATCATGTGGATGTGTTGACTGCCTCAAGATTCTCGAAAGCCCACACTTTACTCAGTTGAAACAATGACAGCGCCTCAGGAACAAACTTGACATTGAGGCCAAGGTCAATTCCTAAGGGTGCATTTTTTATGCCGAGCGAAAAGATGCGCGAAATCTTCCCTGCCTGTCTGGACTCACAATGCTTTATGAAAGGGACTGGTCGAGCGGTTAGTTGGTCGTACAGCGCGCGACGGAGTGGTTATTTCTGGTATCCTGGTGGTGCATTGCCCTCCAATCACATCTCCCACAGCAAGTTCTGGCGTTGACGCGCTAGCCAATCACGCCAACGACGTTTACGAATCTGAAACGAGGAAACCTTCACCCCACCATTCACTCACGGAGATTTCTTTCTTCTCAAAGCGCCTCTCGGGTGCATATTCACTTGTCGTCGGGTCATGCAGGCCTCGCTCCCTCATGCCTTGGTGGCTTTGTATTGTCCGCGTGACGCGTCGCGCTCCTTCGACGCGACATCAGGCTACAAAATGGTATGCGACAACGCAAACGGCAGGCTGTCAATGCTTCCCTGTCACGGTCCGTTATCATTGGGAGATCGACATAGGATCTAGACAATGTCTAGCTGCCGTGAATGTGTCGTAGATCCACGGCACGCGATGTCTGAGACCCTACGAGTCTACGACTCATTTCTGTTTGCAAGAAACGTCTTATGCAGCCCTACCAAAGGCCCCAACCTTCGAATGATGTCGCATGCAAGGACCATTTTCACCAAACCGCGGGAGCACTGCAGATGTGCGCGCTACGCCGCGACGATGCTGCGGGATCGGGACGAGGTTCGCTGGCGGCTACAGTGTAGGTCCAACGTTGAAACGCAGATCGGACACGATACGTTAGCCTCAGAAAAGCTTAAATGCACAGTCGCGTGTAGTGGCGCTGTGTTTCGATACCTCGTGTGTCTCCATCTCTATTGGCTCCCGTCACTTCAATCTTTCTAGGCCTGCGATGCTGTTCAACGTGAATGGGCGTTTGTCGCACCACGTTCACCCGCCTAATAAGAGACAATGGCCGCCGTGCAGACGGGTTTGTACTCACATCTGGCTGCGTCGCGTCAATTATTTCTCTTCTCTTCCACCCCATTTCCTTTTTGGTTGCGAGCGCCGGTCGCGGATTGGAGTTGTGTGCTGGACAAAGATACGGGCATTGTGTATTCACGAGCAGCAACATTGTCGCCTTCCAGGTGAAGACCAGCCGTCACGTGTACAGTGACACTGTGAGCGGTCAATGACTTTGTAGCACTCGTCGCTCTGTTACTTCATAACGCCTTTGTGGGACTTTTCTCGGCTTGTTCCTCCTCTACCACCAGCAACCTGCCTCTACCAAGCGGCATACACTCTTTCGAATCCAGCAAATCCAGTTTTATACACGAACACGCAAACGCCGGTCATCCAGCAACGAGTACCCCGCAGCTCGGCATCTTAAACATTATCTCCAACAACATTATTCGTTCACACAACACCTCCAGGATGCTGCGCATCCTCACTATCCTCGTTGCGGCGCTGGCCGTCGCTCCGGGTGTAGGTGGTCACTCATGGGTTGGGCAAATGCGTAACCTCGACAATCAGGGCAACTATGTTGGTCAACTTGGTTATGCTCGCGGCCACATCGCAGGCGGCGCAGGCGACCCAATGTCATATCGCATCGTATCCCTTGACGCCGATACACTAGCATGTACCGCCAAACAGCAGAAGCCAGAGCAATCCGAAGGCTTCCCACGTCTTAAGGTCGTTCCCGGCGGTTTCGTCTCCATGCGGTATAACGAGAATGGTCATGTCACATTGGATCAACAACCGGGCAAGCGGACACCTGAGGAGGGTAGCGGAACGGTATACATCTTCGGCACTACCGAGCCTCAAGACGATGAGAAGCTTGGCGATGTTCTCCAATGGTCCAAGGATGGCAAAGGTGGCAACGGCAAGGGTATCCTCCTAGCTGCAATGGACTACGCCGACTCGCGTTGCTACGAGATGAACGGCGGTCCAAGGATGCTGGAACGTCAAAAGGCAAATCCCAACTGGGTCCAAGGTCAAGAGGAGACCTCTCCGAATCCCAACTCGCCACTCATGTGTGAATCCAACGTCAAGATCCCAGAGTCCGCCAAGCCAGGCAGCCCGTATACTCTCTACTGGGTTTGGCAGTGGCCTACTCTCCTTCCTGCACCTGCTGGCATAGATGAGTACTACACTACCTGCATCGACGTCGACGTGACAACCAAGGATGTCGCTCACGCTGCCAAGGTAGATCCACTTCCAGGTGACACAATGACAAAGGCTGTTGATGACTGGGCGTCGCGCACTGCTCACAATGACGACGTTGCTAAATGGAACGTGGGGCCATTCTTCAACGACTTGACCCAGTCTCCCTCATCTGGCTCTGGCAATGGCGACTCTGCGCCTTCTAAGCCTGATGCCCCAGCACAGTCGCCTCAGGCTCCAGCTCAATCTTCTCCGACTCCGGTCAAGACCCCGTCGCCTCCAGCTGACGCCTCGTCTTCCAAGGCTGCTACACCTACACCCTCTGGTCCCGTCATTCCAACGCTCACTGGTCGACCCGGCACTGCTAAGCCATCGCCTAAGCCAACTAGCAGCGTCGCTCCTCCCGAGGACGACGACGATGAGGATATGATCACCGTCACCGATATAGTCTACGTCACAGTAACTGCCGGTGATGCTGTCGCTTCATCTTCAGCCGCCGACGACAAGCGCGCAGTCACCACATCTGCCACATCGTCGCCAGCCAAGGTCACGCCCTCCGCATCACGCTCCACGCTCGTCACCGTCAAGTCTTCACAACAAGCGCCAGCAGCCTCAGCCGCCCCATCGAAGCTTCCAGGCTTCAACATGGGCGGCAGCGCCAAGTTCCGGGGTATGTTCACATAGTGAGCTTTCTGCCGCGCGCGCTCGCATTGTCTTTTTTCTCTTTTTGTCATAGCATTTTAGCGTTACATTGTCTTTTCTATGTTAGGCGGTGCGGTTTTGATTCAACGATACACAATGAACGGACGTTTTCTTTTACTGATTCATTCAAGGCCACAGGCATGGGCATAGGCACAGGCACAGATCGTGAGGGCGGGATCCTGGTGAGGATGTTCGCTTCAGGTGTTATGGATGTTGCTATGAGAGATGATTGCATGGATGGCGTTGGGTTTGGATTTGGTGGGGTTTGGCTTTGGGCGTGCTTTGGATATACCCCTGCATACACAATGGCGTTATTTCTAGCATTAGCATCAGCTTCTCTCGCTGCGCGTTGAGCGCTCCGAGACGCAGGATATTAGAATGAACTTTCAAATTGAGTCTATCAATCTTCTCTCGCTGTGTTCTTCGAACTTAAAAGTTTTCATTCGTCATGTGTGGTTCTCGATGACTGTCAAAGCATGTCTATCAATCATATCTCGCTGTGTTCTTCGAACTTCAAAGCTTTCATTCGTCATGTGTGGTTTTCGATGACTGCCAAAGCATGAATTATTAACTAAGCAAGGCCGGCGTACCACAACTGCCACGTCTCCCAAATCACCACACGCTTCGTCCCATCGCCAAGATCGTCCACCAATGACCACAGAAGTCAAGAGCTCCGTCACCGAAACCCATCCGAAAGGAGGGAACTCAATCGGGCCATTTCCTCTTCCCACATCCTCGACCCAACACGTCCGGTCCGGGCATCCGCAACGATTGCCACCCACACATCCCAAACGATAGATGCACTACCTAATCCCAGGTCTTTGAGCCCAAATATGATATCACATCTGCCATGTGTCGCGCGTGGAACTGCATCCGATGGTCCGAGCCAGTCTTTCGATTGTCAAAGTCGTGCGGAGCAAACATTGCAGCTCGGTGTACTTTGTGCGATGTTGAATGTTCTGGAATGTATTCCAAATTCTGAAGGATGGCCATATCGGATCGCTACCGTGAGAGACTGTATACCGAGTCGGCGGTTTGGGCTGGGTCTTCGCAGGGCTGAACTGAGACGATTGTTCCACGACGAGTTACATCAGCTTTCAACCTTGCAGGGCTTTTGTCATCACGCCGATTCTTTCGTTCGAAAGCTTTACACAGCTTGCCATTCTTCGGATGTGTGATGCGCATCTTTAAAGCTCGTTTCTGCCAGCATATATGATGTCTCGGCGTTCCCAAATTTGTCTGACAATCTCTTGTTAGATTCGTGTACCAACGGGGGCTGTGCTATTGAAAGTAGTAGTTGTATATACCTCGCTGCAACTTCACCACGCTTGTGTCAAGACTAGACCCATGTCCCGCTTCCGCTGCCAACGAGCATGGAGCATGGCACTCAACACATGTTCGCTGGATGAAGAGAGCAAGTATAAAGAGATGGATAATGGCCCACCAGCAGAATTTTTCAGCAGGCATCTAAGTCCAACTTATCCATTGACACCTCCAACTCACAGCTGAGCGCGCACCAGTATTCACATCTAGCTTTCGATACAACCAACTCATCACATACCCGAAGGACCAACTGCAGCTCAAAATGTGCTACGACACCGTCAGAAGCTGGCTATACTGCGGCCACGAGCAGTATATCTACAGTCAATATGGTCGACATGTCCACAACGAACTGAATCGCATCAACGACCCGCGCTATCTTGCTCAGCCTGGGATTCCGTACCAACAATCGCAACATTGTATCGGGCAGACGCAGCGCGAAGACATACCTGGGTTTTGCCCGGCGTGTAGCACCGTGCATATGACACGGGAAGGTTGGAATGTTCGGGGGTATGTGCCGCGGCGCCAGAGATATTACTGATTGCGCTGAACTGTTCTGGAATGAGTCGGAGGGCGACAAATGATTTCGAGACGGTCCACGTTATTGGCATTCTACCCGAGTTGGGGTTTGAAGAACAAAGGCACGACAAGCGGCGGGAAAAGAATGTCCCTTTGTAAAATATGACCACAAACATAGAACATGTTTGTAGCACATATCAGATCAGAACAGTCCGAACCTTCTCTTAATCCCGAATACTGTCTCACGATCGGTTTTGAATGACAATTGCATTGTCCATCTCATAGAATCAGCTACCGAAATGAGTCTGAGAGAAGCCGACTATGTCGTGCGGGCTGCCAACTATCGATGGGCAGGCGTCGAGAAGATCCAGTTTCATGTTTCCCGTTGCTAGAGCAGTACGCGTATGTACACTTCGCCTTCCGTTTCAACGATGTTCGTGGTATTTCGGGGCTCAAAGGCTGGACCATCATGAGAAGTTGGAGAGATCGGACTGCCGCACAACGCCAAGCTGCAGTCAACAGCGTGCGTCAGGACCTGATCAACGAAGTGGTGGCGCGCAATACCATGGTCATTATGATCGCTATGCGCCGGCTGAACCCGGTTCCACTTCCGGCTGTTCAGCAGATCGCACCGCACGCGCAAAATGGTCCAAATGCAGCGAACCCGCCAGCTCATGGCGATGACGAAGAGTAGGAGCAAGAACCTGAGGAAGGTCTTGGACAGTCCAAACACACGCCTCGTACAGGCGGGTCACAGCCGAGCGACGATACTGCCATTGCAGACGGAAGTGAGGAATAAGAAGGTTTGCTGGAAGTGATAGACGCAGATGTCAACGTTGATGCAGATGATTCCGCGGGTATGCCCGACACCAACACAAGGAACCGAAATCTCCTCGAAGCCTGGGCGGGCGACAAAAAGATTGCGCTGGACGGCGAGCTATCATATCGGCCTGTAAGAGTACTATACCATGATCAAAGTGAGAGCGGAGGCTTGGAAAGGACTACCGCAGTCTTGCTGCACGCTGGGTTCAAAACAAGCGACAATTCGGTCACAGAGGTAAGTTTTCACATTGGTTTGACGTCCGACTTCTGACTTCAATTAGCGCTTTGTCTTGAAGCGCCTACAGACGCAGGACCGTGACAAGGTGAAAGAAATGCGCCGAGAATACAGACTGGTGGACAGCCTACCGAACTCAGGAGTCTTACTGAAGAATCGGTTTTGGGCAATATCTGAGACGGCCGACCGCAGTGCCGAAGAGGCAGAGTCCAAGATATGTGAAATCAGATCTTATATGGATTACTGTCCTGCAGGGACAGTCCATGATCTTTTGCAGCGCTATGAGCGCGAGGAACGGGAGCCGAACAATCACGAGTGAGTCCCACTTACCCATCGTCACCCACATCATACTGGCACCAGATAGACAGATACCGGAACCATTTGTTTGGCTTATGCTGAGTAACATCTCCGAGGCAATTTACAATTTCTCCACGTGTAAAGATTATACAAGCAAGGCCGAACGTGCTAATGAAGCTAGCGACACTGGCAAAACGAACGTAACGGTTTCCGTGCCTCACCGTGACATCAAGCTTAGCAACATATTCCTAAAAGAGTCAGAAGATCCCTGTGGTTCTTATCCGTTTCCTGTGGTTGCAGACTTTGATGGTATGATATCGTTGAGCGAGGAAAACGAGGGATCGCAGAAAGGTACTTTCTACACCCCGACCTATGCAGCTCCAGTAAGTGCTCAAATCGTAGGCCGAATCGTGAAACTGTTCAATAGCTGATGACGACAAGGAAAATTGTACCTACAAAGCTGTCGATTTCAGTAAAACGTGTCCAGAATGGAATGGGAAGGATGTCCTCCTTGAAGCTTTCAAAAAACACGCCGCTTTCCGTAGGCACAGACATCTGGAGCCTCGGGGCAGTAATCTGGGATATGCTACACACGCACCTGAGCCTTGAGGAGAGGAGCAATCTTCGAGCAAAAGCAATTGCTAAGCTAGGGTACACGGGAAAACTTTTCGACAAAACGGGCAGCACCCTTCTTGCGCGTCTTGACGGCTGGGCAACGCCGCAATTTTCGAATCAACTGATCAAGATCATGGAGGACTGCTACTGGACTGAGCCCACTGAACGGATGCAACCGCTGGACATCAGAGACGTCGTTGAAGAAAACTGGAACCGACTTACGAGGATCTTTGGCGATTTCAGTGGTGACCTGCCAGAGCGATTGAAGTTGAGCTATAAGGACGATGAATTCCCGTTGCATGCTAGATGGTCCGAAAAGAAGAGACGGCGCATGAAGAATGGTGACGGAGTTGAGCACAACGACAGCCAAAGACATCCTTGCGGAAAGCGAGTCAAGCTAGCAGGGCTTCAGGACGAGCAAGGAGGACTCTCTGAGATCGAGCAGGGTGGCTTAGAAATGTCGCAAGCCGAACCAGCAACAGAGTGGAGGCATCTCGAATTCGGAGAGTATGATACCGATGATTCAGGGAGCCTGTCGACGAGCCAATCGGATGGTTGATCTCAATGAGACAAATTGGTATGAGGTTCAAGTCGTGTACGCACAAGTGCACTGTTTAAGTAGTTCCTCTGACTGCGTGATTTCAACATTGGCAACAAAAATGGCTGATGTCGTGCTCGCGAGTGAGAATGTTGCTGGAGAAGAGATTTTGGAAGGCCCAACTTACCGGTATCTCCGGGTGCCGTTGCATTTCGCGTTGAACAACCTCGGGACAGCCCCTCAAAACATCAACATACAGAGTCGGCTACAACGATCACACTAACGGCGTGAAGCTAATAACATGATGCCTCCGACGCGCCGATGTTTGTTTTCTTCATTCTCGCGTTCCTGCCTCAGTAGCAACAACCCATTAATCATACCATAGACGCGCCCCTGGAGCTACCGCCATGGCTTCCTCACAACCCGCTCAAAAGAGGGTTGAACACCTCGAAGACTTCACTGCCCACGAATGGTGTAACAATCTCCTCTCCGATCCTTCCGTAACGCATATTTCTAAACGCCACATACCGCGCGAAGGCGTATCGAATACCTTCTTCACGCGCACGCTCTTCAACGACACCGCCCTGCGCGCGTTCCTATCGCTATACAAACCGGGAAAGGGGCAGCGACGAGAGCCAGGACAAAATGTATTCACTGGCAATGCGATGCTGAACCAGGTGTTGACGCCGAAGTTTCCTGACGAAGAGGAACGGCGGCAAAGTGCGAAATTGGAAAAGATATACGTTGAAGACGATCCGAACGCGCCGGAGGCTATCATACTGGTGTCCATTGGGAGTGATCTAGATGGTGGCGTACATCGCATACATGGCGGGATAACTGCCACCCTGCTGGATCAGGTCATGGGCACATTGATCTCGAACAAATATCAGCATACGTGTTCGACTGCAGATCTGACCATCAAGTATAAAGCGGGTGTCTCGACACCGTGTATACTGCTGGTCAGAGCGAAACTGGTCCGGGAGAAAGGGAGGTGGATCGAGGTGAAGGGCTGGGTGGAAGATGGAAATGGGAAGGTGTTTGCGGAGGGGTCGGGTGCTTTCGTCATGCTGAAGATTGTTAATGCGAAGATGTAGGTGGTCAATACTGCAACATCCATAATTAGGCTCATTGAGGCTCATCATAATCGTCCAGTCTGTTACAAGGAACTCAGCTGGCGTGAAGCAGTCACACGCACGAAGTATAGATATCTTCACCTAAAGCCCTGCAAGACTAGAACACTTGCCATAAAAATGTGGTGTAAATCCTATTATTGGTCGTTATGAAGCCATCAGTCCTAGCATGTCCACGCAAGTTCAGGAACGCTTTAGGTTATTTTCGCAAGGATGTTCCTCGATTGAAGACCCCGCGATCGGATCGGATCTGACTTCCGCTGGCCATAGCTCCCTGCATATCACTCACGCCCCGCAACACCAAAGGAGCTGTTGTGATTTTCATTATGACGTCGAGCGTACGCCCGCGGTACCTTATTTACGAGCTACGTAAGGGCGCGTAGGAACAAGAAATGGCGCCGCGTACTTAAGAAGCGTGCTGCTCCTGTAGAGATAATATCTGGATCTTAGCACCTGAAGTTTTTAGACTTTGCGCATATCGCTCCACTCAAGCTTGCAGAGAACCAAGTTCATACACTCGTCGTTCCGAACGTCATGCCTACCGTCAATTCAGCTGTATGGTTTTTTTTGAGTGTATACGATGTGGAAGCTGGGTCACTGATACTATCAAGGTTTTCCATGCCTACGCCTACGGCACAGCATTCTGGTATGCCCTTCGCGGCTTCTGCCGTATCTACGACCCCGTCATGGTAGTCGGCTGGTTCAGACCTCCCTCGCAAGCCAATCTCGCACCCAACGACCTCGAACTCTACAATGTGCGCAACGATGGCTGGTGTTTGGTTACTCTAGCCCTCATCCTCATCGGATTCACAAACGCCGTTCCATCTGCTGGTACCTCAAAAGCCAGTGGCGCGATTCCGTATGCGAAGGCTGTGGTAGGATATTTAAGTTTCCAAGCATATGTGCGACATACACTGACGTGCACCGCTTAGGTCGCTGCGACGCTGTTCCATCACATCACCACTGGCTTCGGCGCATACCAACATTACAAACTGGACACTCACTACAACACCAGCATGGCGATTGGCGTCTGGGCCAATGTGTGGTTGACTGTTTCGGGAGTAGTCACTTTGGCGAGCTTGTTGAGTGATGCTGGAGAGAAGAGTGTGGACGAGGTGACGAAGAAAGTGAGATGAACAGAGGTATGGCAATGAGCGTACTGCCGACGAAGTGAATGGAAGAGATCGTATAAAAAAACACAAAAACAATGGAAAGGCATTGGAGTCTTGTTACAAAGGATGTGAAATGGAACATTGGCTAGGTTCGAGAAACTGCATTGCGACAGACACGATAATCGGAGAAAGCATGAGTCATGCGCCCCACAATTCAATACAGAGATACAACAATCACCCGGCCACATCATACCTACCATACCAGTCACATACCGCTAACGAGTAACTGTCAAGCGTCAAGGTTGGGGAGAATCATGTCGTATTAGGCTACGGGAGAGAGAGGCCTATGTACTGAAGGGAGCACGCACTAGTCCTAATGGGGAAGTGCGTGAGAGCAAACATGCGGTGGAACCTGGGGCAAACAGTACCGGCCCGTGCGGGAGACCCCACGGCCGACAGTAACGCCAGACTCTTGCTGCCAATTCGTGATGAAGCCACTCCCATTGTACACGTTGTTGCATGATTACACTGTTCGGAACAAGCGGAGTCACGTTGCGTACCTTGATCAAGCGAATCCCTATCGGCTTGGTAGCGTCACCTTAACGTGTACAGATCCGATTCTGGAGCTTTTCAACCTGCTCAAATAATTTTGAAACGCCGATTAGATCCAAGTGCGCCAGTTCTAATGATGCTGGAAGAACGAGATTGAGAGTCTGCAGATTGGCACAATGCACACCCAGTGCTGCACAAACGTCGTAAAAGCTTGACCCATACATCCAACAGTCCGGTAGGTCGAACGGCATCTGCTTCGCAAGACGAAGAATAGCTCTGGTACCCATCGCGGGAACAATGGCGCCACGTAGTATGAGAGTGTGCATGGCGCCAAAGGTATATACGACAGGCATGGGTAGAGTCAGATTTTTGATGCTCTTGATGTTGTTAGCCCCGATCGTGTATAGAAAAGCGTTGGCGACCATCCACCCGTTCAGACCAGAGAACCTCCACTCATTGCAGCCGTAAAAGATATCTCGGGCTTCATAGTTGATGAGTTTGCAGGTACGCAACAGGCCGACGTTAAAGTGACGGCGGCTGAGCTTGTGCTTGAGATATTGGAAATTTCGTGCGATGCTTTTGTGTTGTTGAGCGACGTCCGGCGTATCGCATTCGGGCCAGAGCTCAATGGGCCGTGATAGAACGAGGGCCATCTTGTAGATGATGACTCGAGGTTCGAGTGGAAGATCCAAGAAGCGAAATGCAGGCCCTGGATGTCTGTTGGCATACTTCCGTTCGTCGTTGGGCTTAGGGAACCGACGATATGGCTGAAGTTGCAGGCGAATTTTGTGCTCCGCAATCGAACTCATGGTGGCTGGAAATGTAAGGAAGACGTGCCACAAGGAGAGGAAGGCCGTTTTTTTATTCGATCTTTTTGTTTGCTACTCAGTGCGCGTGTCCAACACAGCAAGTTGGCAGGCACATGCTAGAGCGACCGCTGACAGACAGATCACAGCAGAAGAGACACATGGTATGACCAAATGGTGAGGCGTCCATGTGACCAGAGGGCGCATGAAGATAGGAACGATATGTAACAGCGATAGTTCAAAAGAGCAAAAGGCCAGAGTCGAAATCTTGCGACAACTGAGCAAATCGAAACTTCGCTTCGTCGTCGCCTCTTGTTTTCTTTGTTTCAAATAAGCATAGCGCGCATATGATCGCAATAGGATTGTAAAGCTCTCAATGTTCTAGCAGTTTTCGAGGCAGCGATTTGCGAAAAGATCTAATCTAGGCCCAGAAACCCATCTTCTTCAAACCCTCGATCGTACCCCGGAAACCAACGACCTCGTTCTTGTCGATGCCCAGGTCCTCGGGGCTAATGTGTTCGTCCGTCTCCTCCCATGGATCACATGCCTCGCCGTACTTATACTGCAGCGCGAGTTCGGCCCCGACATCACCATGCAGTTTTGTTACAGCCTCGATCGAGATCTCTGTGAAAACGCACTTTTTGCCAGTGACCTCGGACCAGACGTCAACCATTTCCTGAAAAGTCCACTTTTCAAGCGCAACGTTGGCATATTTACCATACGCTTTGGAGCCGCTGATCAGGGACTGGCGCACCCAGATGCCGGGGTTGACGGTCATGTCGCCAGATAGGAGAACCTTGGCATGCGGGTTGGTAGGCATGGCTTGAATGTACTGGCCAGTACCAGGTACTTCGAATGGCTTGCAGAGTGGGAAGAATGCCATGTTTTGTGGGTAGTAGCCGAAGTACAAATAAGTAGTGACGGCAGCAAGCCCGGGCAGCTCTTCCTTAATACGCGCATCTATGTTGGCTTTATAGTCCATGTGGGGCGCGCGCATCTTACCCTTGAACAGGCGCATGGGGCTTGGGGTGGTGGAGAAGATGTAATGTGTGAGAGTTGGGATCACGGAAGCTGCACGGGCGAGCTTCATGCCCTGCTCTTCTTCGAGCACACCAGATTCATCTTGGCTTTTACCTCGGAAAAGATGCTCCCACCAGTTGGTCACGGCGAAGATGGCGTGGACACCCTAAAGCTATTAATCACATGGTCCTTGATTTTGTCAAACACATCTTTGGCTTACCTCGAAAGCTTTAACAAGAGAGGCTTCGTCATCGAAGTCCGCTTGCACAACTTCGATACCTTCAGCAGCAAGCTTCTTAGCAGCATCGCTTCCGGGATTTCGCGTGATGGCTCTGATCTTCCAGCCAGGCGTTTTCTTCATCACATTTACAACACCGCCGCCTTGGGTTCCTGTTGCGCCCGTGATGGCAATCGTCTTCTCGTCTTGGTTTGGGTAGTCCGGAACTGCGCCAGGAAGATCACTCTTCTCTCCATGAACCTGCGCAAACCATGGCTCGAATACTGCCTAAAGAGGGGTAAGTACGAAGTCAGTGTTTGTCTCACATATAGTTCGTACACCCAACACTTGCCTCGGTTCTCTTGGCGAAGGCACCGCTCTTGTACGGTGGTCGGCCCCATTCGATGAGCGTATCATGAGCAGCCTCAAGAGTTTGACCAGTCTTGATGTTATCCTTGTCGTCAAGAAAAGCGTCGAAACCGGAGATAAGTGTTGATCTTTTGGTCATCTGCTCCGGTAGAAAAGCCTTGTCGAAATCAGGCATTGCCGGCGTTTGGATGCCACCGGGCATTATGCAGTTGACCGTGATGTTTTCCTTCACTTTCAAGATCGGCCCAGTGGTCTTGACCCACTGGTGAACCGCTGCCTTCGCGGCGCAATACTCAGGGAAAGTCTGGCATGGGTAGATACCGATCATACTCCCTGTCACGAGGATCTTCCCGCCCTTCCCATGTGCATTATGGCGCATGAAATGTGTTGCCAATGTGGTTCCGTAGATGGTGCCCTTGAAATCGATATCCGTGCAGTCAGTATTTGGCTCGGGAGGCAGATCGTCGAGGGCAGCGTTGCGGCGACTGAAGTTGTATTTTGAGTCACGATCTACACAACCAGCGTTGGCGATGAGGACATCGAGACGAGACCACTTTTCCCAGACAGTTTGAAATAGGCTGGCCTGTGAAGCGTACGACTTGACGTCGCATTGCACGAAGATTGCAGTGTTGCCGGAAGCGTCAAGAGACTGGGCGACCTTTTGCCCCTCAGATTCACGCCGGCCGCACAGAGCAACGTAAAAACCCCGTGCATGCAGATGTGCTGCGAGCCAGGAACCGATACCGCTCTGTTCAAAGGAAAAATCAGTGAGCGCAGTGCATATTTTGAGTCATATCGTACCGTAGCGCCGGTGACGATGGCGACCTGCCTCTCGCTTGGCGGATTAGGAGTCATCGTGGCTATTGCTTCACCACGATTGTTCCAGTCGGAAATCAGGAAGATAGGTTAGTCAAGGACAAGGGGCGCAGTGTTTGAGGTCGAAGACGTGTGACTGAAGAGTTGGAGAATTAGGCCACCAACGAACGCTGCAGGTATTGTCCTAATCAGACAACGGTTCGCTAGTCATGGGGCGGTAGCTGCTTGGTAAATTGGCGACGTAGCCCAGAAAGTGACTCCATTCCACAGATTCGTATGGAGCTGGACCTCTATCGCATAGAGGTACCCGCAGCGCCATGTCAACCGTGTTCTAGCTCATCCGACACGCAGGGGCGAGGTGAACTTTTCATTTTTGGGTCTCCCGCTGACTCGTGTAGTGGATTGAAGGCATTCAGACCTCGGGAAGCTGTTGCCGATGTCGCATGTGACATATACCTTCACCTGGGTATATTAGACTCGCGCGACGTGAGTCTTTTCTCAATCACAGCAATAATGAGACGCAGCAAAGTTAAAAAGTAAACATACCGCATACCCGTGAGCTGTTCTGAAGACGCAAGTGGTGTGCATGTGATTGAGTCGTTGTTGGTAGTGGTCGTTGACCGTGGGTGGTCCGGGCCGCTGTCAGGCAAGCCCCCCGGCAAGCCACCACGCCGAGACCCGCTTGCTAGTTCACTTGCCGAAGCACGGCACGGCTGTTCGATGCTCAGACCACCTTCCTTCCCAACGATCTTTGCCAGATGTTAAAAAAAAAAAAGGCCGACACAGCCGCACCACTTGTTCCATGCTGCTTCTTGATCTTTGCCACAAATTCGACAGGCAATTCAGCGTTTTCATGGCGTCTCGTGGGCGGTGTGACCATGTCCACAACGCACTTTCAGGTCTGTATTTCCAGAGTACCCTGCAGCTTGCAGAAAATCGAGTATCTTCACTGTCCATCATGGCGCATTACCAGAGGAGTATGCTTGTCACGGCAGACGTAGATCTTTCCAAGACTAGAAGTCATCGCGCATGGGTACCTCTGCGGCACAGACGCATAGGAGCCCCGGATTAAGAGGGTCTTTGCCTGGTGTACACGATCATTCTGGTACCACCGACGAAATCATCACTAACACTCTATCTACACATTGTATACCGCCATGACGGTGCCTATTGAAAGTTCGCAACAGATTGGGGTTCTGGTAACGGGTAGCATCTCGATCTTAATTGCTACGGTCGCAGTTGGTCTACGCATTACTGCAAAATGCATCGGATTCGGTTTTGATTGGAGCGACTTTTGTATTCTGACAGCATTGGTATGTCTTCTGATGTGATACAGTTGGTACGACTGTACTAACATCTCGGCACAGTTATTCAACACCGCTCTCCATACCTGCGGCATGTTGCTCGTGACCCATGGAGGCTTCGGATTCCACACCACGGAAATCTACCAGCGTTTCGGACCCGACACAGCGACGTTCTTCTTCAAAGGAATCATGTCATTCGCACTCCTGTGGAACGCCACCGTCTGTTTCAGCAAGCTTTCCGTCTTGCTCATGTATACGACACTCATTCCGATCCCTTCCATGATCAGATATGCCCGCATCATTGGCGCTCTCATCATATGTTGGAATGTAGGAGACATCTTTGTTGGGCTCCTGATTTGCCGACCACTAGCTAAGAACTGGGATTTCACGCTTGAAGGTACCTGTGGCAGCCAGCCCAACTTTTACTTCGCGATGGGAATTGTGAATTTGGTTGCTGATGCCGTTATGATTGCCCTGCCGATACCGTATCTTCTTCGCCTGTCCTTGGCGACCCAGAAGAAGGCTTGGGCAATTGCATTGCTCAGTATTGGTATCGGGTGAGTTTTGTCCAGAACGAGTACCTCTCTAGGCGCTGACAGAAACAGAACATGGGTGATTACAATCTACCGACAGACCTTGCTCCCGGGTTTGGATTTCCAGGACATGACATACACCGGGGTGCTTGCCACCATCCTCTCAGGTCTTGAACCATCTGTCGCCATCGCCCTAGCATGTATACCGCTCATGCGACCCTTGTTTGGCAGAAAGGACCGGACGCAAAACGGCTCCGCGTACGAATGCGAAAGCAATAAGTCGAGTGGCATGTTCTCGAAGAAGAGGGGCGTCAATCGCGACCCAAACTCATTCACCGAAATTGTTTACGACAACGACGACTCTTCCGAGATACACTTACAGCCAGTGAAGCCTATCCACAACGTGAGCGTGTCGACTGAGGCCGCTCGTCGCGAGTCTGCGGCAGGTCTACCGGGCCAGGCCATCACCGTTGAAAGTAAATGGGAAGTCCGGCACGATTCAGCTGACACATGAGGAGAATACACGCAGGATGTCCTCGCGCAGGTCCGCGCAACGAATGCAATGAGTCGTTCCAGCGGATTGTATTGAGAAGTTACCAAAAGCCCGCTACCTGCCGTTCAATACTTGAAGGATGCAACATGCCACCTGAAATCAGCCACGTTCTTCGCCATCACACACACCATCTTCCACCTCACAACCCGAGCATATGGCCTCGCATTCGAGCGATTGAAAGACCAATACGCAAACAGGCACGGTCCTTCAGTAAAAGAGGTCGTCGGCATTTATGCTTCGCTAGCGTTCTCGGTGTAAGCAGCGGCAAATGAGGGAAGGTTATAGTGGAGTTAAAACGCAGTTCTCAAGCGATATACGGTAGTATACAGTTGAAAGGACTCAATGAAAATGGCGCACGACTACGACGCGTGGATCACTCGGCACAGGCGGATGCCACCGCCTAAGACTTTGGTCAGTTAATCGGCATGCGGACTTAGCCCCTGCACGGTTTCTAATTTACGGTAGATGTGGCTTCGTCGCTTCTATGAATCCACACCACTATGTGCATCCATCATCCACCGTTTTTGGTAACAAATGGAGTCTCGGTCTGATACTGACCTTGCAAAACTCAGTTCGCAATGTTTAGGCATAATCACATCACAAGTCGCATACATCAGCATATCATCACGGAAAGCCACTTGCTTACAAGCTATGTCATTGGTTTGTATTCTGGCATTATAGCGGTCGAATACCCCACTGTCACGTACCGTCGCGGCAACGTCACGAAGCATTTTGGTTCATGACTCCCTGAGACATTTCACCTTGACTGAAGCTAGTGAACTTGCCCTCTGCTGGGATATTCCTTCTACGCTTCAGAGTTTCGAGCCGCCCGACCAACTTTCAAAAGCTTCTGACGCTTGCCGTTTTGCTTTCCGTTACCTTTGGTCATCCGTATCAGATACGCTGGGTGCCCAACCACGGTCTGCAAGCTCAAACCAGCCAGAAGCTTCTCGCAGCGAGCTTTCGACATGGTGAGAAGCTCGACGATTTTGTTCATGCGGAAAGCAAAGGTCCAGTCGCGCGTGCCCGTTGTCTGTCGCCAAAAGACAGTATCAAACGACGTGAATACAGACGGGCCATGGACATGCAGCGACTCAGCAAGCGACAGAATATCCCACGCGATTTGTTCCTTATCGGCGTCCTGATAGTACACCAGTGCGCCGTTGAGTTGCGAGAGCCAGCGTTTTCGGAAATTTGTGCCTTGTTGTTTATCATAAACATCATCGATGCTGCTGATGGCGGCGAGAAGACGCAAGACGATTTGCTGACGCTGAGCGTTAGTAGTAGGTATGGAGTCGTCAGGTGATGGTGAGCGCCAACCACGTGCTGCGATATTTGCCTGTGCCTCAGCGAGGCTGCTGAAAAGGAGGCCGCTAGATGGGTGCGACAGAGTTTGAGGTGGCATGTGCTGCTGCTGTACTATGGGGGCATTGTTCGTGAGAGCCGGTTCGATGTCAGCAGGTTGTGAAAGTTGGTACTCGTTGCGGCGAGATTGCGGCAAGTTCGGATTTAACACCAGCTCACGGATCCCATGAGATGCCGCATCATGCATATTGATCTCCCATGAGGGTTCACCGGTGGGTGCGGCGTCCGACACTGGCGGCGTCTCATCCATCAAGTCGTACTCCAGCTGCTGATGCTTGAAGTACGGAGCTGACGTATACTCGTTGTTACACTGGTAAGCAGGAGTAAACCCCGAATACATGTTGCTTTGGTGTATGCCCGCATCGCGACCGCCAACAGTCTGAGAATCATTCCGGGATTGATCAGTGAATTGGTTGTTCATAGTGGAGGGGAAGCTTGTGTGTTTCGAGACTGGTTGCATGAGTAATAAGGGTAACTGGGAGTAAGTTGTGGGAAATTCTGTTATTCTCAGGGGAACTGAATCACTGTGTAGATACTGCGTGTAACGCGCGAGTGAACGTTCGTGCACGTGCTGGACGGCTCTTTGCACTCGACATTGTGAATTCACAGCCACCATGAGTTCAAATGGAAAGCGATGGACGGTGGTCGGCAAGCTTCTTACAGACGCCATTTTGCTGGCGAGGACGCGAAATTTATATGAAGACATGTTCCCTCAGAGACATACCAGTTCCAAGGGCTGCAACATCTTTCAGCGCAGTCGCTGAATGCGAGGCAAGGTGCGCTTCGAAAAGACTCAAATTCTCATATCTTCCGTATGTCTCACCTGCGGGTGTTGACGTAGCCTCGTGTTCGACATGTCTTAAGAAAGCACATGGCGACAACCTTGGAAAAGTCTACCGACCGAGGTGTTGTCGCTGCAAGGAATCATCACATAAACAATTCGAATTAGCACGTCAATGACCTGCGTAGGAAGGAAGGTGTCTTTCGGATTACCCGATTATCCCTAGGCCTCCCTTACTTCGCTATGCGCCGTTCGCAACCAAGCAACCAATAATTCAAGAGTACAGTAGAACGGGCCAGAAAAGGATCCCACTACGGATCATTCCGACCACTGTCACGTTTCCGCATCAAAGTTCCCGAAATAGAAGTCCCATATCCATTCGCACGAAGCTTGTTGTGCGTGGAAAGCGTCCGATTGGGTCAAAAGGTGGACGTCAGCGGGAGATCGACATGAGGCTTTTCGTCACCATACCGCCCGGGCGGGTTCCGTAAAGCGGGCGATGTGACTGCTGCTACGCTAGGAACTCTATGTAGGCGCCAGAAATATTGTCGTTGGCTATGATGAGAGGTAGTATGAGCAGAAAAAGACTACATAAGCTGAATGAAGGACATCACTGGGAGAGCATCAGCTCTACTCATCACAATCGCATCTCAAAGCACATTCAGCCATATTTCTTTCCCATCGAAACTTCAAAGAACGATAAAACAACTTCAGTATGCGTTTCTCTACATTTGCTGCAACCATGGCATCTGCCTCCCTCTCCTCAGCCATGATCAGTGGCTTCTCCGCGCCAGCCTACCTCGCAGCAGGACGCGACTTCACCTTCAACCTCACTTCTGATCGCTCTATGCAGCCTATGACCGACGTAGTTGTGATGTGGGGATACCGTGTGCCTACCGAAGCCGATCCCACCGGGTAAGTTCCATCTCCTTCCCCCAAGTCATATGCTAACGCAAAGTCTAGCCTCAAGTATGAAGTTGGCAGTTTCCCTTCCAGCGTCTATCTCGGACCAGATCGCTCAAACACCCTTGAAGATGTCGTTGTCAACGGCGTCGTGCCTAAGGAGCTCGGCTCAGAGGAATACTTCGGCAAAGCGATTGTGATGGAAGTTGCTGTGACGACCATAGGCGGTCTCAACAACGGAGTGATCACACAAGGATGGAATGCTACACTGAGAGTTGAAAGGGAACTAGGAACTTTGTACGTCAAGAGTGGCCCACGCGGATGGTATGAGGGCAGTGTTTCATCTTAGGCGAGCACGATGGGAGAGTAATATGATTCGATGTTATGTTGGCATTTGTTAAGTTACATTCAGTACTTAATTCATAGACCATTCAGAGAGATCTCTCGCTCTGACACGACTACAATGATCGAGTTTTTCTTACCGCTACACTAAGCAAACGCTGCAAGATACTTAACGCATGCGCTTGTTCGCGTGCCATTGCAGCTCGTCTTGTGCCTCGTCATAATCACCGTAGCTACGCTTGTTTTTACCTGATGGGTGAACACCCACCAAGTGGTTCCGCTCGACACCTGCGTCCTTCTTGACTTTCGGCCGGATGGAGTATCGATGGGTGCCTGGCTGGAAAACTGGCTCGAAAACTGGCTGCACAGTGTGAACGTTGGAGCCATGTCCAGAGTCTTGGTACTCCTCACCACGACCTTGATAGAACGCAGCAGCAGGACGTAGTATAGCTTGTACAACCGGAGCTTGAGGTGCAGCCAGTGTAGCTGGTCGGTCTTGCACAACAGTTATATCGGGCTCATCATGATCTTCGAACTCCTGCTGATCTGCTGCATCGTCCTTAGCATTGAGCGCCGCGCGACCTATGGTAAGCAAATCTTGTCGCTTCTTGTTCTGCTTCTTATTCGTCTTCGCCATTGCAATCATCTGCGCCGGCGCACCAACAGTCATCTCCATGTCGTCGAAGCCAACTAGAGTCTCACAGCGAGATTTTGACAGCCGGAGCAGATCGCAAACAAGATGAATGCGCGCGGCGAAATTCAGCTTGCGAGACTTGTGAATGGTTTCGAGCTTACCAGTATCGAAGATGCGTAGGCTTGCAGGGCCATATTGATGGAGCTTCATGGTGGTCTCGAGAAGCTTCCAGCATACGATTTCGATTTGCTCGGGAGTGTAGGTAGATTGGCCGTTGGCAAGATTGGCCCAGCGCTCCTCGTAAGATACTGCGGAGCTAGCATCTTGACAGACGCTGATGTCTTTGAAGGCTACTAGTAACTCCAACACATACTTCTCGCGATCGGCTTGATTCAGTGGGAGGGTAGAATCGATTTGAGGCGCTTGCCATGCCCAAGCCACCTTGCGCTGTGCGAATGCCTTCTGAGCTTCGACACGAGTCGCGAAGTGAAGTCCAACGAGGGGTGAAGATGGAACAGCTTGGTTGGAAGTCGTGTATGTACCAGGTGTGCCAAAGGTGGACGTTTGGGGCACTGGGTTCTGTGGTCGAGGTGCTGACATCGGATACATATTATCAGTCGGTTGATACGTGCCGGCAACGGTATCAGCGTCCAGCTTTTCGCTCTTCTGAGACGAGGGTTGTGCAGGAATGCTCTCGTCACGAGAATGAGAAGCATCTGGGCCGACTGCGAGGGTATTCTGACCGCGTAGGCTATCAGCAACTATGTTCATTTGTTGCTCATCGAACGCATTGAATTCCTCGCAGCCGAACATTTCGTAATCGAAGCTCCCAAAGTCAGCATCGTCGACGAAGTCTGCGGAATCGGCTGGATCTGGGAAGCTCGCAATGTACCGCTCGAAATCGTCTTGATTGTGCGGCTGGTGAGTTTGATCGTTGGACATGGTAGTGGAGAATACTGGTACGGTTTTGTTTGAAGGTATGTTTGTCTTGGGTTAGTGCCAGTGGTGAGGTTGTGATGGGATGACGAGGTTGTGTGGCTGGTGGCCGTGAATGGGAAGCTTTCAGAAAGATCTGAAGTAGACTGAAGAATGCGCACCTGAGCTGTGAACCGATCGTGCGCGGAAGCCTCAGCGTGTGACTACAATGTTCGGCCAACGTGAATCACTTTTGCTGGTGAATGTATCCGCCAGAAACATTGCGAACCAGGATTCACTCGTTTCTTCGATTCTCTAGGTGACTGCGAGGCATGCCTCTGGCTGAGCGGAAGTGCTACTCTCAGTCAGCTTTGATGCCCGTCCTAGATTTAGGTGGTTTGGATAGACGTACCCAAGTCGTGGTTTGGGCGCTAAGCTTGATAGCACCCACGCTAGTTTATTCACAAACATGGAATTGCTCTCCATATCATACCGTACCTGCGAATGTGCTATGCCCATTTTACAACCATGGTACCAATTCATTTCGCCATGCGCTATGGCAGGCATTTAGCTGAGCTCAAATACTCCAGCAATTCCCAATCACTCTTTATCCACACCACACAATCCACCCCAAAATCCACCTGGCACCACCATGAATACCACGCACGCCTCTCTGACACCAACGATGCCCATGCTCGAACCCACACGACGCATCCGCAGAGCACAAATACCGCCGTTATCATCTCCACCATCTCCTCCATCATTACGCCTCCTCCCTCCAGCCATCGAGCTTCCTCGCGCTCGATCCCTCTCTCCACCCAGCGAGCGCACTGGCTAAGTCCCGCAAACCAGGCGAGTGGGACTTCTTACAGTACCACATACTGTACGAAGGCGATATCGAAGTGCGCACGGAGGATTCAGAATCGTCGCAGTCGTTCTCATCGGATGAGTTGAGCACAGTTGGGGACGATGAGCGCGGGCCAGAAACAATGGAACCTGCTGCGGATTTCTCGGAAGTCAAGAGAGTTGGCTTTTGGGGAAGGACTTGAGGACGCGTTCAGAAGTGACTGGGGACGACCAAGAAGTGAATGAGCGAATGCATGGCTTGCTTTCGGGTATCCAGATAGCTGTGACGGTCGGTACCGGGACGTATGAGTGACGTGGTATGCGGGACTAATGCTCAAGATGTAGTACGGTACGCATGCACAATCTGGGTCTCAAAATTTTCGTTCCATGTGGCCGAGGACCATGTTTCAGCACTGCAGTAACAAAGTCCACCACCTGCACATGATATAAGCACGATGTTCCACGCAAACTCCACAAGAGCACTCACCACTTTCATTCTCCTTTGAACTCCACACCTCTCAACCTCAACCACCTACACAACCGCAACCCAACCAATGCCGCGCTACACAGAAGCAGATTTCCCTCCTCTGACTTCCACACCTCTCAAACCCAACCAAATACACGACCGCAACCCAAAAATGACGCGCTACATAGAGGCAGACTTCCTTGCGGCATCTTAATCATCCACCATCACCACAGCGACCAAATTCCGTCGCCCACGGCGCCTTCTTACCCTCAGCATACCCCGGCCGGACTATGTCGTCGCGCCACCATCTCCAATTTTCGAAGGCGCGAATGAAGACATCAACACAGAGCCTTTCGTTCCTTTCATTGACACTTTCCCACCTGAGCCACTGCACTGTCTACATCACTGCTCGCACAGCGTATGCAGCAATGTAGTCTGCCAGGGCAAAAACGTGCCGCCATGTCGATGTGTCAACGATGTTCTTCCACGAGAAGCAGAAATGCATATCGATGCGCCGGCAAAACTTACACTTGCTGTGCCGGAGCTGAAGGACGGGAACTTACACGAAATTCGGTGCATCGAGGCGCATACGCCTTCAGATCGCCTCATTACCATTCAACACGATGACGCGAAGAAATCGATGCAGCGGCTCGAACTCCTGATCATGGACCGCGTGTTGAAAGATGAGGAGTTCCTGGCGGTGCTGCGCACCTACTACCCGCCCGGCCCCAACGCCGACAAGGAAGCCGCGCTCGTCATCCTCGAATCCTTCTTCACCCTCGTTACTTTATACCTGCAGCGCACCACCACCAACGCCCCACGCACCATCTCCACCCAGCAACTGCGCGCAGAGCTCAAGGTCTACGCGTGGTCGGGCTTCGAGGAGTGGGTGGAAAACCATTGTGGTAAGCGTGTGTATGAGGAGGTGATGTCGCGGATGGAGCACCGGGCATTTCTGATGGAGAGCTCGGGTTTTGGAATGCCGGGCGTGGTATCGCGGTTTTGGTTGGAGTGCCTGGATGATGTTGTTGGGACGTTGGTGTGGCGGGATGACGGTGTGAAGCGGAGCGAGGCGGCGTTTGAGATGGATTGCTATGCGCCGTGGGTGGCAGGTGTGGGGTTGACTATTGCTGCTGTTTATCGCTTCGGCCGGTAAGGGGCTGAGTTCGATGGAGATATTTTTCAGTCTTGGAAGTAGCGCTTCGAGTAAAAGTTCGCCCGTTGTATTTGTCCTTCATTCGATCCTCGTTTCATGTGCAACGTGCTTGTATGCTGTGCCACGAACCTGATTTCAGAAAATACCAGTGAGCCCCGATATCCGAGAGAGATATGAGCCCGGTTTTGTAAAGAAAGTTGCTTCAGACTAACACTATAGTCCTGCGCATCCTGTGCTTCCACAGCTCGGTAGGTAGATGCTTTTCGGCATCGTATGGAACAGCACCGGTCGGACGTATATTCGCTACGATACCAACCCGTTTGTATTCATCTTTGCGGCCAGTTGAGACCAGTGCCAGTGATAATTCCCGAATAGAACTCTCTACCACCGATATTGAAGTTGCGCAGAGGAGAAGCGTCACCTCATCGAATCGAACCTTTTCGGGATGACGATCGAAGTACAATGAGCCTAAATCGCATTGGTCCTGTGCGATTCTAATAGCCCGACACCAAGGACCTTTCATTCTCGGTTCTTGAAGATAATCTACAATTCCGGTGTTGACGTAGCCTGTAAGCGTGAGTGTCCTTGTCGTGATGTCCTGGTAGGCGTTCAAGCGAGCTGCACTTGCACGCTGGTCATGTCCAACATGTGCAAAGGAACACTCTTCGCTTAAGACTTCGAACGCATCGTGAATGGCTTCGTGACACCAATCGACTTCCACGATTGGCATGCCAATTTTCATCGTAAGGAGCATCATGTATGACGTTGTTAGGCCCCAATGCGATGTCCAGGTCCACGATGGTTGCAGAGCCACATCGACGGGGTTCATGTCATTCGCGCGAGGATCGCCACGCGGTTCTGCTCTCCACAGGAGTCCGTAAACAATATGTTCTTTCCACACTCCGTTCGCATAATGTAGTCTCTGTGTTCTCGCCATAATGGTTGCGAGGCCAGCCAAAGCTGGGAGTACATCGGATGCGTAAGTCAGACTTCTACTGCTGTAATCCCCAACCAGACTGTACCAAGCCCGAAGGGGATCTACTGGGCCCCCAGAGATACTGTTACGGTCCTGGAATTTTAGTAGACCGCGAAAGAACCCATTATCTTCATGCATCGTTGCCACTGCTTGCTCCTGCTTTTCCTCTTGTTCGAGTGTGAAGCTGGGAAGAGGGCCAGGACGTGCCTCCGCGCAGATACTTGAATGGCAATCCCATTCCATTTGTAGGTGACCAAAGCTCAGTGCTCGTACGGCAGCCACTTCTTCCTGTAGCACCCATCCCCTCTGTCGTAGGGGAGCCAAACGACGGTACGGCCTAAAGTGACTTATCTGAGGAGCGACGAATGTGCAGGTGCGATTGGGCTTCCCTGCAATCGTGACATAAAAGTCTAGTCTGCAAGGTTTGACGTGTCTTGGGTCACGCACGCAGGCTAGACCAACACCAGCGTCATCAGCGGCTTCTGCGAATAGAGTCAGGGTGGCTCCTTTAAATATCTCGCCCATGCGATCCATCTCTTGGGACCGTTCCGTGACAGAGTCCTGCAGAATGCAAAGTGCATCGATCCACAGATGGTGGAATCCGAGCTTGTGCGAGACGTGGATAGCATCAATGAATGTCTTAGGCAGGGCGTTGAGCGGAACAAGCTGATAGTGTTCGTCTATGTTGGAAGTACGGCTTAAATATCGGTTATTCGAGCCCCACTTGTAGCTCAGCGCAATGTACTCCTTACGTTCGATGGTTTTGTCCTCTAGAAAGACATGGAGTGGATTGCGGATGTTGATTAATCGTCTAGGTGGGATGGTGGTCAGAGAAGGACTTGCACATCCAGGGTGATTCTGCAAACAATGGTTGAGCCAAACGGAACCCAATGCAATGTTTGCGGATGATGTTGTTGAGTTGTCCATAGCCGGTGAATACATATTTTCTTGCTCACTCGATGCAGTTGTTGTGATGCCGTGGGCAGCTGCCAAGGAGGCCAACATGTTCTCAATTGTGTCTGTCGTCCGGTTATCCTTGAACTTCTCGCAGAACTGACATGAAGAAGATCTTACCCGGATAGTGAGGGACGCAGTTCAACTTGGACATAATGCCCTTATAACATACGAAGACCATAGAATTCTCGAGTACACTATCGACACCAAGCCTGAGCCCGAAAATAACGTGTTCACCTGAGAACAACCCCTCGGGTATACCGGAACCCCCCTGATCGAAAAGATGATATCGGATCATGAGGCACAGGTGGCATCCCAGGTCAGCTGAAGAAGTCAAGCATGCCGGGTCTGCTGAATGCAGATAGAACTGCTGAAACCATGCCACCACCAATACCTCTCGTAAGCTCGAATCGTGGTCCACAACAGGCTTGAAATGCAGGCCGGTACACTTTCGACAGAGCATGATTGCGTATGAGGGTAAAAACTGGTGAAAGACATGGAAATGCAAGGTGAAGGCTCTGAGTCCGCCTGGAGCTAGCTTGGACGCAACACTCCGCGAATCTAGAGCTTTGCAAGAAGCCACAATCTGCACTGGCCAGCAACACCAGGTGTGAGTAAGTAAAAAACCACGATGAAATGACGGTCTACAAAACTAAATACTGATGAATCGGCGTGCAGGTGCATGCTCACGATCCTCGCCATCGAAGTTCCACGCTACCCCTCGGCCCGACCTTTCTCCGACCCGACCCGCCGAAGGTGATACAAAACCTTTTCGCGCGCCGCCACCCTCTTCTTTTCTCCAAAGTTGATCACCGCGGAATTTGACGTCACATTCTTCTACACTGTGGATTTGAAGTTGATAACAAGCGGGAGAAGGACCGTCGTTACCCCAAGAGCTGCCTGCCCCATCGCATGGGCATAATCGGCCCCGTAGTACGACTACATACCATTCGCCGTGAACACCGTAAACCTACTCGCTACCGTGACGAGCGTAGCCCGCCGTGAAGCGCATACGTCATTGAAGACGCGATGGATGAATAAGCGCCTCTGAAGCCACAGCAAAGTGCGCTTTAGGGCGGCATCGAACCTACAATCTATTACCATACCATGCCTCGCAAATTCATCGGGCGGTCCAGACCGACGCGAAGAAGAGACGCCGACGGCCTCGTGCAGCGCCTCGACACGATGCACATTGTCAATGAGCCAGAGCCAGAGCCAGAGCCAAAACTCAACCCTGACTCCGAAGACTCAGAGGCAGACGCAGAGACACCACGCCACCCAACCTTCCGCTTCTTTGACCTCCCATATGAACTCCGGCTCCGTGTATACGAGCTCCTCCTCGTGCACCACACAACTCTCGACCTCGATCCCACAAATGCGCGCACCCTCGCCCCGTCTTTGCGCCTCTTCCGCGTCTCCCATCGCACACACGCTGAAACTGCCCGCGTCTTCTACAGCCTCAATACCTTTCGCGTGTTGCCTATACATGGCAAATATATAAACAAGAAGCACCCGCTGCTCGCGTGGATCCCGCGCAAGTACAAGCAGTACATCACGCGGCTGGAGCTGCGCCTTGGGCCGGGCTTCACGCGTCCGCCAAAGGGCTGGGTCATGGATGCGCGTCATGGATTTGGGGCATTGGGACGTGTGCATCTAGTCAAGGTCTTTGTGGAGATTGATCCCGAGGGGAGTGAGATGACGCAGGCGTTTATGACGGGTGCGAAGGTCTATACCGAGTTCTGTGTAGGGCTGTTGAGGGCTTTGCTTGCGCAGGTGGGGAGTGTGCGGACGGTGGAGTTTGATGCGTATCCGAGTGTAGGCAAGGGGAGCAAGTTGTTGAAGGCGCTGGTGGAAGAGAGCAGGCTGAATCAGAAGAGGGTGAAGTGGGGAACGGAGAGAGGGTGGGATAACATTGTCGACACAGATTTGGCTGGTGTAATGGGCAAGTTGGGGATTTGAGGTTTAGTGGTATGTATATGTCTACAGCGCTTTAAAAAATGGAACAGATGACTTAGTATATGGAACGCCTACCACTGCATCAACACCCACATCGATCCACCCACCTCGTCCGACAATGAATACACGTCGTCGCCCGTCCAGCCCGCACACACTCGCCCTTCCAAACCTCAAAGCACTCCTTGTGCACACTCTTCCCGCATCCTGCCTTACACCACACAAGCTCGTCCACCTCAGTGTCAGCCAACACACCTTCGAAGCATATCGCACACTCTTCGTCCACAGGAAGTCGGCGAACGTGCGGACGGGTGCAGCGCCGCACTGGTGTCGTCTGTGTAGAAGCACGCACTGGGGATGGCGTGCGTACCTGTGGCACTTGCGACCGTGCTGGGTTCGTCCTCGAAGTTGGCGAAGATTCTCGCACCGTTGACGATCGAGACGCGTTCAGATCCAACACGGAGATACTGGAAGTCGAGACGCGCGATACCGCTGGACTAGGCGTGGGTCGTTGCAGTCTATCCAGCCGTCGCTGCGCATCCCGAATCGTCTCCTGCATAGCCGCAATCGTATCCCGCAGCGTCTGAACCTCATCATCATCCGAGGCCTGCAACGAACTCGCATCATTCCGCGACCGTGGCCGCTCAGATGGTAGTGTGTCCTCTGTATACTCCTCACAAATCAACCCCTTCCACTTCCGCACCATATCCTCCCTCTGACCCTGATGGAAGCGCACACATAGGCCATGTTCGGCTAAGCGTGCTAATTTCGGCGCCAGGAGTTCAGCGTCTGGATACTGTGTTGCTATCTCGGCGAGTATGGTATTGCAGCGCTTGACGTTGTCGTTGCGTATGGGCGTCATGCACTTCCTGCCTTTGGAGGGGGCGTGGCCGACGCAACGATAGTCAGTTTGGAGGTGCAGGGTGGTAGTGGGGGACCAGAGGTCTTGGGACATGATAAGTAGTGAAGAAGAGGAGTAGATTGTTGATTGTGGTTGTAGTTGAGCAAAGGGGACGGTTGATATGAGTTGCTGTGATACAACATTACACAGGATTATATGTCCACACCCTCGCAGCCGCATCTTCCACTTCAGCTATCATTGTCTCAGCCGTGACAGGCATATCTCACAGCAGCGCTCAGAAAAGTGGGCGTATTCATGCGCGCGTGTGGCTGTGCGCGAGCAGTGACATGCCACAAGAGTCGTAGCCTTGCGAATCATGGACGTTGTTTGGCGCGCTCAAGCCACATCAAACAAAACTTGTATCGACACGCCGAAGATGTACAGCTGCGTTGCCAATATTCATGCGAACAGTGTTCGTGGCGTTCGAGACGGGGCGCATGCGGCACAGTCGCGCGCTTAGGGCACCCACGTTCTCTCTGGTCATCGTATTTCGAAGGCTCATTTGCAGACTTAGAGTACGTGGGGGGTAGTTGAGGCAGTGTACGCGTGGCTTTTTGATTCGCTGCCTGCCCACAAGTCACCAGGACGGGTGAAGTGGGTGACGTTGGGTAGGGCCGTTGGAGATGATATTCGCGGTATCGTAGAGTGCCTGCGTCGTCGTGTGCGGTCGCGTGGGTCAGATGCTCTTTTTGAACAAAGGTCGCGAAGGTCGTGATCTCGAAGTCAATCATACCCTGCGAGGTACTTTGCTTTAACGACAAGCTCATCGATGTAAGCTAAGAGGTGCGATAGTGAAATGCTCTGCAAAAGCCGTGCTCCATAGGCTCCCGCAGCTTAGATTTCATCTTCGGATCGTTGAGTGGCATTTCCGACAATCCCCTTATGGTTCTGTCGAACACGGCTCGGCGGCCGTCTGAGATGGAGATGCCGTTTAGACATTTTCGCCCCTTTGTCCTTGCGGTAGCCGTGCAAGCAGCATTGTCTTGGAGCATGAGTATTATCTAAGGAAGCAACAGCGTAAGTAGGCACCCTAGTGCTCAGGTTAGCGATTGATCTTTGTCATGTCGTAATGGGATCAAGGCGGTGGAGATGTGATGTTATTAGAACAGAATGTATGCACAGCCTAGTAGGCTGCACCGAGAGAGTGTATATGTTAGAATGGCTTGAATGCAGGCAGCCTCGAAGATCTAACCCTTTAAGTTACTAGGTCTCGGAACGGCGCAAAGTAAGTTCTGACGGCTTTTGGAGTGATAAAAAGACATCAGTTTTTCGATGTGGCGGTCGGAGTATGGGTCCACAGTAGAACAGCAATCTGGTTTCTTGTTATCCTTGGTCAGAATCTGGCTACAACATACAGTGGCATACGCAGAAGGGGTTAAGCGGCGGTGAGCTCGTATACTGCGTGGTTTCGCTTGTGACGTTACACCGACCGATAGTTATACAATTCGAATTCATCTCTTTGCCTCGTTTCGCTTCCGCATCCGCAAGGCTTCAATCACTTCACATCAGCAAGTGTCCCACCCGACCCAATCATACTGTCTATCCAACTACAATCATATTTCCTCGTGTTTTTGGCTATACATTCATTGCACCAGCGATCATCGCGCCACGACTGTCGACAACACGGACACACGAGCTGTCGTCCACGAGTCTGACACGACTTCCGCCATTCCTCGTAGCACTACTCTTTGTGCACGCTTTTTCCGCACTCAGTCTTGCACTGCGCCGAGTAATCGGGATGGTAATGCGCCAGTAGCTCGTTGTCGTAGCATATCGGGCATTCATAGTCGAGTGAGATCGAGGGCACGTCTTTGAGTGGACAGCGTGGAGCTGGAGGTGTTGCCGGAATGATTGGTGCGGAATAGTAAGATAGTGGCGCAAAGGGCTCAGCTGGTATCCGGGACTGTATTTTTTGGCGCCGCAGACCTGCAGGCTGGATGGCCGTTCCAGGTACATCTTCAAAGGTTATGAGATTCCGAGGTTCTACGGCCGGCTTGGGAAATTTGGCGCAAATGCTGTCTTGCCACTCTCTAACGATGGCCTCGCACTGTTTGTGGTGACGTGGACATAGGCTGCGGCTACTGGGTTCATGCAACCACGGATTGAGTGCGGAGTGCGGTTCTTGTTCTGCTATCACGCCGAGTAGAAATCCTACCTGAGCGGCGTCTTCATAGCTGAGTCGAGTTGCGCGCTTAAAAAGGCTGGAGGAGATGCAGCGGCCGTTGTTGCGGATCTTGAGGACTGGTTCGGGGTCCCATTTGGGCGTAGATGGTTGGGACGTTGCGGACAAAGTTGCTGTGGAGAAACAATAAGTTACAGATCCGTCGAAGTTAGGCTGTTCAGCAGGAAAATTACGAAAATGATGTATGTGCGACGAATGCCTGGATCTTTAAATCATGTAGCTCTTCCACCAGGCATTAATAGAATGTTGAAAAGCTCGCATAATAATCATTTGTTAATGTGGCTGTGCAAGTGTTCTTCCGAACCTGAGGCACTAAACTCCATCTACAAGATGTGGTGCATGACCCTGCGACGCATCTCCGAGCAAGAACAATTGCTGGCGCAATGATGAGGCTGGTGCGGCACGGGTGACCTGTCACTGGTTGAGGCTCGTATTTAAAAGTGCTGCGGCGAGATACGATCGAACGGCGGGTATTGGAGGAAGCTGGCAACGACAGGATCGCGAATGGTATAGCCTCGAGAGATGGTGATATTCAGATCTAGTACGAACGCCACAGTACACAAGAATAACAGTCTATTACATGAGATATTGACTCCTGAGTGAGCGCAATATCGTGCAGAACATTCGGGCATTCACTCAAACTCCAGACCAATCGCATGAACACAGGAATCTAAATGACCATGACAGACAAAGAAAATACGCAGCTCGGAGGTCTTCGCACCGCATACTGGTATGCGCTGGCTGAGTTTTGGTAGAGCGCACGAGCGTGTCGATACTTGGCCTTACGATCGTAGCGGTGCGCACACCACCAGTAGCATCAGTATGATCTGCAGTGGCAGTTGTAGTATAAGAAAAAGCATAGCAGGCAGTTTTATCACCACGGTGAACACGAGGTGGGATTGGACCTTCGTGCCTCGTCTGGCAGGCACATGAACAGCCCGCTCGGTAGGCCGATAGCATGTAGTAGTACGCGAGGACGCAGCCAGGACAGAGTTCGTGTTTCGAAAAATAGTGTTCCGTGAACTAGTTGACGCGCTTGCCCGCAATGAGCGAACGCGAGTACGGAGTACAGGTCGAGATCGAACAGGACGCGTGGGTGCGTGGAAGAGCATACGCGGTGCTACCGATGGCGGAATTGAGGCAAGCGAGGCCCTGGACGAAGCTGAGCGTAGAGGTTGTGGGTTGGTTTGGGTAGGCGGGGCTGATGAAGCGATGCCAGTGGGTGGACCTGATGGGAACGCTGCGCGATTAGCTACCGTCCACTGTTGCGCCATACCGGGTATCTGGTCTTGGTGATCGCGGCGGCAGAGACTATGCTGCGCGAGATGTACAAGGCTTGGGTACACTGACTCGGGGTTTGGCTGTTGCCGTGCCATGCCTTTTAGGAGTGAATGCATATGAGCGACGTTGTCCTTGTGGATTGGGTTGAGGCATTTCCTTCCCGGACTGTGAGCCCAGCGGACGCAGCGGAGGTCGGCACAGAGATTGAGCACGCGGACAGGGTTCCAAAGTTGTGGCATGCCGGCGGAGGGGAGGTAGGTTGGCGAATCGCAGTGCGATGAAGCAATATGGATTGCTACTAGGCTTACGGTAGGTATCTGGAATGCGGAAAAGAATTCGCGATCGGTCTTTTCCCAGTCGGAATGTTGCTCGATGATTGATCTGATGCTGATCTTAGGTCGGTGGTCTCATCTTTTATGTATTGGTGGATGTTCTGGCAGTTGTCTTGTACACCAAGACATCGCAATGGTCATGGAAGGTGTTTCCAAGACATTAATGATGTCTTGGGGCTCAAGAGGGCCGTGTCGCAAGGGCAGACATGTCTCAAGACTACCGACCAAATGAGGTAACTGCCGTTTGCATGTTGTTTTCAGATGTCTGTAGGTAGAGTGAGACAATCGCTCTCTCCAAACATGGAGGTGATGGGTCATTCTTAAAGGCATAGCTCTTTCTTTGCTCCTACATGTCTCTCGTGAACCATCGTACTGCATAACTGACAAATGCGAGAGAAGTATAGCTTATGGCGTGTGGAACATGGCAGACGGGTCTTGAGAGCCGGCCGCCTGTTCACCATTCCAGCGGCCGGATGTAGGGCTCCAGTCAACAATTTTGGCTTTTCCTCCGTGCGTCATGAACTCCAAACAATCTCCTCACGCTCACTGGCCCTCATCGCGACTCCCCTTCCATATGGTCCCTTCTTTCTCCTCCTCTTCTTTCCTCTGCTTCTCCAATCTCTCCCTCGCTTCTTGTCTCTCCTTCTCCAGTCTCTCCTTAGCCGCATCACCGTACTTCTCTTCCCACTCTTTGCTTCTCGCCTTCTTGGTTGCATCAAACTGCGTACTCAGTCCACCTCGACTCTTGACCTGCATTTTCTTCTCAGCGGCCTCATTCTGCTTTAGCTGTTCTTCAGCACTCTGAATCCGCCGGGTCAGCGCAATCTCGAACATGTCGCGGTCCTTATGTCGTCCTTTCAGGCCGTTGTCATCTTTGTCGAAGTACACTGCCCATCGCAGGCCTTCTTTGCCCCAAGGCGTAGTGAAGTCCTCATCTTCGCCATCCCACTCATCAATTGCGACGAAGCCTTCCCAACCTTCGAAAGTAAGTCGTGTCTCGTCTTCACTCCAATCCCAAACGCCAACATGATGCTCCATGCTCCCTGTGCGATTGTTATATCGCAACTCATACGTTTCTTTATCGCAATAAATCCAGTTCAACATTGGCGGATCTTCGGTGATAGTGCTCACAAGTCCCCTTTCTGGCGGAAACCTGTTTTCATCGGGATATTGTATGTAAAACCCGGCGAAGGCATGCAGCTCTGGAGTGGTGCATTTGACTGGAGGGACCGGCTTGTTGTCGGCGTTGCGGGGCACCACCCAGATTTTGTCGTGGCGCACGACGAGAATGGCATTGTTCAACTCCTCTTGCGCGATTTCATCATCAGACTCGCATGAGACTAAGCAGTTGAACTTCCACATGCGCGACTCGTTTGCTGCCTCTTCATTCTGCTTCTTCTGGTGCTCGACGCCTTGTGCGATGCCGGTCACGACGGGGATTGCGACAACGCATCCACCGAGGAAGAGACTAAGAGGGAGGGCCATGGCGAATTAGTACGGTCGACTTCCAGATTTGGCGTGTGAAGTAGTGGTATGATCAGCAATGTAGGGCGCTCGTAGACACTGCCCTGTGGGATGTCTCGAGCCGCGCTACGTCATCGCATTCGCTAAGATTTTATACCCAACCTGATCTAGGGCTGAAGCCTCAGTACACTTGAATTCATGAAGCGTCGGGTCAGAATGTTCGCGAGCGAACTGTAACTTAATGACGCTGCGCCTCAATGTTGGACTGCGCTCTACGCGTTTTGCTGGGACCAACAAGCTTGGCTGTTACCTTTCAATGGAAGATGAGACTCTGCCGTCTCCGACCTCAAGATTCATGCCGAAGATTCACCATGCTTTGGGTATTATAACGGTATTGGAGCCTCGCTAGAAGGCGAAAAACTTGAACAGTTGCAGGACGTGAGGCCTTCATTGCACAGCCGGCTGGCATGATCTCTGGGTGCGCCTAGGATTCGCCTGAAATGCTATCGATGCCCGCCGATTGAGAGGATTCCATATGTAAGCTAGTAAGGAAGTACTTGAAGCGCGATTGAACATCCATATCAGGTGCGCGTGGTGTTGAACGTGGCAAAGTTGTGGTAGCGGAAGCCCCCCGGCCTGGCTTTCTTAGCGGTCCTGTGGCTTGGCGCAAAGCCCTTCATAGATCGTGGTCCAACCAACACGTCGAGCGCGTCAAAGCCTATCAACACCACCTCCAACACAATTCCTCACGACGCCGCTGCTTCATGTTGTAAGATTGCTATCGCATTCAGATGCCCTCCGAGCGAGCTACCGACGATGTCTCAATGCCGATGGCGGCAACTAGCGAATGAAAAAGGAAGGTGGCTACACTCCCATCCCCTACTCTTACAGACAGCCACCAATGGGCGCGCAAACACGCTCGCGGTATGTCGCCACTCCTCGCAGTCATTCGCGCGTTGGAAAAAAGCACTCGATGCGTAGAAGTTGGAGCCGCGGGTACCTGCAGTTGTAGCTGTCTGCGCTTCTGCTGATTCTCGGGTACTCCGCACAACTCTAAGCTTCACGCAGCGATCACACGAGGTTGTCATGCGCCGTGTCAAAACCGCCCATAAATTGAACCATGAAGTGGCAGCAGTGCTTGATCTACTGCATTCTGGTCTCCGGATACGTCTATCTGATCTTGAAGGTCGTTTTACTGCTTCGGGAAGGTGAAGATCTATCTCAACGGCATACGTTCTGCACGCTATAGTGCCAAGAGTCAGGGTAAGGGCTGTGATTGCCTGTTCCGCCGATCAGCCAAGCCTCCCGGGACAATTTAGCCCCTACCTCGTGAGAGCCTATGAACAGAGTCGAGGCCAGAAAAGGTAGGTCGTCAAGGCTGATCCACCGCATGAATGACACCTGCACGTACACAACTGTTCACCTTCTTCTTGTGTCGGGAGAAGCTTAGATTTGCCACGGAGCGCGGCCGATGGCTCGGGTCCACAAGACTAGAGCCAGGAGATATGCTCGTATAAGTATAAGGTGATGGTAGGTAGGAGCTTATGGTACCTCAGGTCGTTGTCGTCTCTCTCTACTCTCGATTCTCTTCAACAACATGCGTTCGTTTCTCTATGCCACTTTGGCGTCTCTGGCCACCATCAAGAGCACCCAAGGCCATCCATACCACAGCCCACGCGGACTCAGCAAGCGTGGTGTCGACCTCGATTCTTTCCGCATGAAGGTGCCGGTATCGTATACGAATGCCGCAGCTGTTGGCTCCGATGCCTCGATTACAGCGCTCACGCGTCGTGCTACTGCCGAAGATGCTGCCACAGAACTTGTGAAGAAGACTGCTCCAGGCGCCAACTTCCGCTTGGTGGAGAACTACACAGGCAATAATGGCGTGTCGCATTTCTTCTTCAAGCAGACTGCGAACGGCTATGATATCGATAACGGCGACTTCAATGTTAATGTATGTATCTCAGCTTCGGCGATTACTCTTAGGCTACGAGTGCTGACAGCTTCCAGGTTGGCCGCGATGGCACGATCTTCAGTTTCGGAAACTCCTTCTTTTCTGGTGACATTCCCGCAAAGCCATCGAAGAGCAAGCGTGACACTATGGACGCAGTTGCTGCGCTCAAGTCAGCTATCAACATCCTTGACCTGCCTGTCTCTGCGGCCTCTGCTACCGCGGAGCCTAAGGAGGCTGCTGACACCTACGCCATTAAGCAGACTACTGGCGCTGTGTCGGAACCAGAGGCTCGTTTAGTTTACGTCATTTCGAATGGCAAGCTTGCTCTGACTTGGAGGATCGAGACTGATGTGCTGAGCAACTGGCTGTTGACCTATGTTGATGTTGAGGATGGTAGCCAAGTGCACGCTGTCGTTGATTACTCTGCTGACGCCAGCTACGAGGTATAGTGAGTGCGCCCAACTCAAGCAGACTTTACACAACACTGACAAAACTTAGTCCATGGGGTATCAATGATCCTACCGAAGGCGAGCGAACCATCGTCGTCGATCCTTTTGACTCAGAAGCAAGCGAGTTTGGCTGGCACAGCGATGGTACGACCAAGTACCCGACAACACGCGGAAACAACGGTATCGCACAGGACAACTCCGCGAACAAGTCTGCAAGCGAGTACTACAACTTGCCCCGACCTGTTTCGGCTGACTTGAAATTCCACTACCCGTACTCTCTTAACGAGACCGACTTCCATGCATATGCCAACGCATCAGTAACTCAACTGTACTACACGTCCAACGTCTATCATGATTTGCTTCACAAACTCGGATTCGACGAACAAGCCGGCAACTTTGAGATCAACAACAACGGCGGTGGCGGTGTCGGCAACGACTTCGTCTTCCTCAACGCCCAAGACGGCAGTGCGTTCAACAACGCCAATTTCGCGACACCACCTGATGGCCAGGCCGCACGTATGCGCATGTACATGTGGAACCGAACGGAGCCATGGAGAGACTGTTCGTTCGAAGCAGGTGTCATCATTCACGAGTACACGCACGGACTCAGCAACCGCCTTACTGGAGGGCCCAGTAACTCCAACTGTCTCAATCTCCTCGAAGCAGGTGGCATGGGCGAAGGATGGGGTGATTGGTACGCAACGGCCATCCGGCTGAAGGCCGGTGACACTCGCGAGACCGATTACTCTATGGGCGCGTGGGTGAACGGAAACGCCGCCGGAATCAGGAGCTACCTGTACTCGACTAGTCTGACCACCAACCCTCAGACCTACAAGTCCGTCGATGCCCTGCCCCGTGTACACCCTATTGGCAACGTTTGGGGAACAATGCTCTACGAAGTCTTGTGGAACCTGATCGACAAGCACGGCAAGAACGATGCTGGATCACCAGACTTCGATGCGAACGGCGTTCCCACCGATGGCAAGTACTTGGCTATGAAGCTTGTTCTCGACGCCATGGCGCTTCAGCCCTGTAACCCCAACTTCGTGTCCGCAAGAGACGCGATCCTCGATGCGGACAAGGCATTGACTGGCGGCGACAACGCGTGTGAGATCTGGAAAGGCTTTGCGAAGCGCGGTCTTGGTTCTGGTGCGGTCTTCAGCTCTGGTAATAGGACGGAGAGCTACACCGTCAAGACTGGCGCGTGCGCATATTAAAGTCAAGCATCATACGGAGTTCATGTACATCATGTAGCATTTGTGGCGTTTTGAATTACGACTTCTTGCATACATCTTCAAGCTCACAGATGATCTCTTCATTTCTCATCCATGGCTGCAGTTTCAGCTACTGCAGATGGATAGTCCAAATCCTCGTCAGCCCACTCTTCACCCAGCCCATCATCCAACTCATCATCACCCCACCCGTCGTAGTAACTATGTCGCATTCTCCAGTATCGGTGGCCGCCCTCCACAACACACCACTCATCACCATTCGTCTTGCCTTCAGTACCACATACGGCTTTCGCACTTCTCCCTTCTGCCCACGGCGGCTGATATAGAGGCCCATCCCACGACCTACTCCAGTCTCCGACCCAGAAGGTCACATTCGTCAATCGACCACTCGGGTTACTCTCTTTCATATACGCGAAAAGCTCATTCGCGCCTACCTGGTCAACAAATGGCCTTTGAAACTGGTCTTCACCTCTGCAGTAGTCAGCGCCATGCTTTTGTTCCCATGCTTCGTAAGTGTTGTAGGTTATGCTCGGTCGCTGCTTCACACAGTCCGATTGTATGTTCATGTACAGGTCGGCCCTTTCGAGATGCGGGAGGGAAGCGATAGCCTGAAGCGACTCAAATGGCCAGGTACCGTTGCGTGGAACGTTGATCGTGAGATGGGTGAGGTTGCGCGTCATGTTCGACAAGACAGTTATGTCGGAAGCGCGTCCAAAGTTCCGGCACGATAGTTCTTCGCACCTAAATTCGAGATCTTGTAGCGAGCTCCCTTGATGCTCCAAAATCGATGGAAGAGTACAGTTTCTGGAAGTGCCGATCCACTTGAGATGCGTAAGAGTGTTTTTCTCAAGCGCGTTGATGAAATAAGCATTGGTCGTCTCCAGCTTCGTCAAACTAGCCAGCCTGCTAGGCAGCTTCTCGATCATCTCGTCGGTAATCTCTCTTCTCCCGATTATAGTGAGGTCCTCAATATTAGACCAATCCATCGCATCCAGCCATAGCCCAAAGTTGCTCTTCTCCTTCTGCTCCAGGGGTTGTTGCCTCCACTGCATCCACGTTCTCCAATGGCCTTTCCAGACCCACGTCGCCACCTGACCGCACCAGCTTCCATCTGGGAACCACCAAAACAGATCGTCGGAGAATTTGGTAGTCCAGTAATACGGCTTGGGGAACACCCAAGCTTCCCGATCCCACCCTGATTCTGCACTCTGACCTGGTATGCCGAAATGATACCCCTCAAGTCGCAGGCTCTTTAAGGGAGGATACTTGTCTCCGCCTGCGGGATGGAATGGGAAGTTCCATCGATTGGGCCACTCGCTGCAGCCCAGGCCCGTGACGCGCAGGTCCAAGTCGGTGATGTTAGGGCAACTCAAGAGGGCGGTGTGAAGCACGTCCATGCCCGTGAATTGCGGCCCCTTCTTGCACCCGTACGAATCGAGTGTATAGCAAGGATCCGATGAGATGACGGTCTTGATAGTGGTCGGACACCCATCGCTTGGTGTCCATGGTCGAGCTAGCGCGACTGGCGAGAGAATCAATCCGATGGATAGGGCCGTTTGAACTCGCATGTTTGACGGATAATGCTGAATGTGTCGCTACTCCAGTCAAGCTTAATTTTCAAAGTTGTCGATGCGCTGTTTTGTGAGTCAACGGGAGAAGGGAGGTGTCCTGTTCAAGGTATCTTTGTGGCTGCCTGATCGAGGCCCACATTAAGCGATACACCGTGCCGCATCCTTCAACCTCAAATGACTCAAGACGTCAATAATTTCATCGGCCACGTATAATCGTACGTTTGTCAGCTGATCGTTCCTTTTTGAATATGGTGAGATCAGGTTTGCAAAATGCTAACATTCTGCGTGCTACATCCTCAATTCGTGGAAGATTTGAAAAGTTATCTTGCATTCTGCGTGTGCTCGGATCATCATTCAATTCATAGAATGATCCCTAACAAACGTGGTAATTGACCTGTATATTTCAACGATGTTGTTGGCGAATCACCCGTCAATGATGGCTGATATTGAGCGCAAGCGATAATCAGTCATCGCTCTTGGTTGGATCCCACGCAACCGGCTCGTACAGCTTCGTGTCCAAGCTCTTCATCTCCTCGCTCGTCAATTCGAAATCATACACGTTCGCATTCTCCTCAATGCGCGCTGGCGTGACTGACTTTGGTAGCGGAACAAAACCCTGTCCGTTATTAGCGATCGCTAGGTAAAAGGCTGGGTCGACAGCCTTACCATCTCCAAGCTCCACCTCATGAGTATTTGTGTCGGTGTTTTGTTGTACTTCTTCGCCAACGGTTGCAATAGCGGATCGTCATTCTTCTGCGCCCTCACAATCGGGCAATACGCTTCAAGCAGAACGCCCCTCTTCTTGCACCACTCGACAATATCGGGCCTTGCAAGCCAAGGATGCAGCTCGACCTGATTGACGCTGAGGACGCCGCCTATGCCCTTACCCTCCCTCTCTTCCGTCTGTTTGATCCACTTCTCCAGCTCGTCGAGGTGATGCACGCCATAGTTCGAAACACCAATTGAGCGAATCTTGCCGGCTTGCACGCCCTCGACTAAAGCTTTCCACGCGCCAATGCGGTTCTCCTTGCCGCCATACGGACTGTGGAGGAGGTACAGGTCGACGTAATCGTAGCCCGTGATCTTGAGCGAATTTTCAATGTGTTCCTTGGCAGTCTCGTAGCTCATGTCTTTCGGTGGGATCTTAGTAGTGAAGAACAGCTCGTTGCGCGGAAGGCCGGACTTCTTCATGCCCTCGGCGGATGGTTGCTCGTTGCGGTATGCCACTGCCGAATCGACATGTCGGTAACCCACTTTGAGCGCATGCTGCACGACTTCGGCCGTTACGTCTGCTGGTGTCTGATAAACGCCGTATCCGAGGACTGGTATCTCGTGTCCGGAGTTCATGCGGTATCTTGAGTTGATGGAGAGGGAAGCCATGATGCGAGATGACGTATGGAGGTATCGAGGCTGATTGAGAAGAGACCGAATAGCGGAAAGTCTTGTGAGTGCTGCTCGCATACTACACTTTTCACAATCGCTTGGACTACGGCTGATGCAAATGACTTGCAATTGGTGATGGTCTGAGGATCGGACAATACTCGTACGATGGTGTCGATCACCGGTAGGAGTTAACGGATATATTCCCCACGCTAGTCGTCAAATCCGCAAGCAGTGACGAAGCAGTGCAAAGTGGCGTCGCGTGCCTTTTCATTCGAGTTGACGATCTCTACCTCCAATAGTTGTAACTTATGATTCGGAGTACGAAATGTCGCCAGTGTGCTAGCGTGAGGATTGAGGAGGCGAATTGAACTTGCATACGTGTAGCGTTAATCTGCTACATGTGCAAATCTAGCCCACCGTTTCTCCCAAGTTGAGTATTTGAACAAATTGTTGCTTTCCTCATCACTACAAGGGGTGCGGCTGAAAAAAAAAACACCTGTAGCTAACCTGGCTCTACCTTCTCTTATTGGCTGCGAGGTGGATCCACGCTTGCTGATTGGCTCAATAGCTTCCTGACGTAACGAGGGGTTTTGGTGAGAAAAGTGATTGTATTTTCAGCGGCACCCATTGTACAATGTGTTGTTTCGGGAGTCGGAAGATCAACAATCAGAATCAGAGTCAGCGTTCGTTGATGGATTGCCACAAGAACCGTCGATTGTTGAGAATATGCAAGATGCTTTTGAGATTCGATCTCGTATTCCACAACTCCTTGAATGCGTTGAGGTGACCTGCACTACTTGCATCGAAGCTATTGAATACAGGAACAAGGAGACAATATGTCGTAATGCTGTTGACCCAAAGACTGAGCACTGTGATCAATATTACCACCACCGTCAACATTTGAAGCGAGTGCGAGCGGCGGTATTCGATCGCGCCTACCTCGCCGAACAACAGTAGCCAGACCTTTACACCACTCGACGAACTCAGGTCCACTCTTCACCTCGCCGAACATCCCTCTATAATTATCACCAGTCCAGCGTCGCGCAATACATCATCAGCACCGCGCGTAATCAAGCTGCATTTAATCAAGCTGAGAAAGCCTCACACGGACATGCCCACGATGCCGTTCCCAAAGCGCGCCAATGATGCCAGACCTGGTCTACGGCAACCCTCTCTCATAGATTACTTGCATCATCCAAAGTTCGGGTCGCGCATTCCAGCGCGATGGTGGACAGGTGTGGGGCACACACGAGGCTTGATGATCAAGGCGCCGTATCTAATCAGTCGGGTCCTCATTCAAGGAACCCCTCCTCCAATCAGCAAAAGTCGCAAATTAACTGACTTAATCGACATAAATTAGGGGTCGTGCCCAGCTACCACATCCGGCCTGTGATACTCGGTCACCGAATTCTCACGCTGAGTGGATTGCTCGCCAAACTCGCACCGAACAAGTCACCACCTTGCGCGACGGTGCGTCTTCTAGTGCGCTTCTAGAAGGAAGAGAAGTGCATAGGCCGTTTCAGCAGCCTGTCTTGTGCATTGCAGAACGCAGTCAGACAGAGAGCGACAGAGCTTTGCTGGCCCATTGTTCGGGCAAGCGTAAACGTGCAGGCACAATTACGACGAATGGATCAGAGCCGTTGATCGCGCGGGAGTGGAGGCGTGGGAGTGGGAGTGACGGCCCGCTGTGCGTGTTCGACCCACATGCCCTCACCGTCAACATCCTCAACCACAATGAGACACAAAAAGCAAGCCACTATCACAGCACCTGCAAGATCACATCATTCCTCTCCCTCGTCGTTCCCGCGGCATGCAGCATCTGCATCCCCACCCGCGACCTTCTAGAAGACAGCTCGTATGCAGTCAGCGGGCCAGGGCGTCCTGCAGTAAGCACTCGCGTGCAAATCTACTTGGCCTCATGTTACAGGTCTGCCACGCAGCTATCCTGGTACATACACGAGGTCTGCTATGTACCAATGGGATGGGTAGAAAGCGAGTATCGGGACTTTTGCCTGGCGAGTGCAAACATGCGTTTCGAAATCGCACGTGATCTGTTGGTACACATGTTTCGAGCACCTGAGGTACTTGGGCCGTGTATGGTTTCGTGTCATACTGAGACAGTGCTAGTCGAGGGGTTTCCGATCTGGGCACCTTGGCCCGAGTACAGTCAGTAGCTCAGCTTTTGGGGTCAGAAACTCGATTGAAAGCGAGCGAGTGCGGAAAGCTAGACGTTTCGGCAAGTAGTTCCATCGGTCGAGCTAACGGACCAAACGAGACTGAGTGATCACCAGATATAATGCACATGTGATTGTGTGAGAGTGAGACATTTGGGCTGCAAGTGTAGATGCCCATGCTCCAAATGCTGTAAACGATCGCTAAGTTATCAAGCAAAATTCAGTCATCTGGGGCTCATTTAGATGAACCCTCGTGTGGCTTTGCATCTTCGTCCATGTCATCATCCCACTCGTCTCGCCTTACGCCACTGTCGGCGGCCGATGTAGCAAGAGCTGCTGGAGGAGGCGCATCGTCATCACTCTCGTCCTCAAAAGCTGCTGGATCAGCCAGAGGTTGACTTTCAGGGTCTGCACTTCCGCTCGAAGGTCCTTTTCGCTTTGGTGCGCCTTCCACACCTTCATCTGCGGATACCGAGATACCACGCCGGCCCCATCTGTTCGGTGGAACGGTATCTTCATTCCGTGGAGCAGCTTCCTCATCGTAATCGAAGTCCACGCTCTTACGACCAGCAAAACGGCTGACAAGCCATCCACGTCCCAAGTCTTCTGAGTCAACGACGCCACCATGCCGAAGCTTGACGCGCTGCCGAGTGTAGTACACCCACGCAAAGTCGAGCATGAGCGCTGTCTGTATTGAGCCCCATACCCAGCTTGTAGGATCGGCATAGTCGTCTTCTTGAGCACCGCGGGTGATCCAGTTCAAGACATATAAGAAGCGGTAGCCACCAAGTGTGACGAGATAGAAGGAGTCTATCACGGTGGGTACGGTGGTCTGGCGAAGCAGGAGTAGTTGCGGAATAACGCAGACGCATTCAAGGATCTGAGAAAACGTCCATAAAAGCTACAACATCGGTGAGTGGTGTACGTTGAGAATGGAGGCAAATACGTACACCCATGAACGCGTTATTCCTGATGACCCATTTCTTGAAAATGAGGTACCAGAACGGCGTGATGCAGATGGCACCCGCGAGGCAGTACAGGCCGAACTTCCATGCCTTTTCCCTTTCTCGAGTGCGTGCATACACACTTGTCATCAAGAAGATGATGTATAATGAGGACAGGGTGTAGAAGATCTTTAATGTGAAGTTCCACACATGCAGCCCATCTGCTGTCGCTGATGACGTGAATATGTCCAGATATCGTGTGCCAAAGACGAGGGCATATAGCGCTTGTGTGATGAGAGAGACGCCTATTGTCGTGTATTAGCTACAATGCCAGGCAGGCATGCGTGACATAACCTACCCTCAGCGCTACTATTGCGGTGAATGGCCCATATCAGAATGATCTTCGAGGCCGTGTGCGATATATCGGCCAGCACACGGAAGACATTCATGACGACCATTGTTGCGGCAAGGGATGGCGACACAGCACGCGGCCTGTCGCCTGTTGCCTGTTGCGCGGACCTCCGAGCCTCAACAACAGCACGCGCTACCGGGACGGCGCGCGAGGATTCCGGGTGGCTTCGGGACGTCGATGATCGAGTTCTCTGGGTGCAGCTTCGTGGTGACGGTGAAGGTGGGAGGCTCTGGTGGCGTGCAGTTGGTGGTGATGTCTGCCAGGTCGACGTGCTTCGCAAGCTCCAGCTGTCGATTGTCGGCTCCGGGACCCTGACGCGGGTGACGCTAGCGCCGTTTCTGGCACACCTTCAGTGCACGCAGTAGAACTCCATCTCCTCCTTTGCTATTGAATCAATTCGCATGATGGATCTACAGCCCAGGAGAATTCTTTGACGCATCCGGATGGATGATTCAACTAGTGGCACGAAGCACTAGGGACGCCGGTATAGCTAAACCACAAGTATCCAAGTTTGGGATTCGCTCTTGGATTTTAAGTAACAGTTGTATCAATTGATCAAATCATCTTGGGGGATGGAGCACGGAGAATTATCGAGGTACAAATTTTCCCGGGGACGAAGGCACGGTTTCGGCAGAGCTTGATGCAGAGAAACCAACTCTCTTCCAAACACCTCAAGCTCGACGGAGAAACAGTGCGAAGATCTATACGAGCTCACGAGGTGACGCAGGCAGTGTCGACCACCAGCGCAGCTAGTCCCTAGTGACATCACGCTACCGTCTTCGCAGTCCGACTGTAGCCTCAGGCCACCAGTCCCCAGGCCATCGTAGCTTCGCTGCGACCGCGATACTGCCCCTTTCCATGCGCTCGGAGACGCAGCAAGACCCGATCATTGGGGCGTCAACCCTCGTGGCGCGGTAGTCAGTACTTGAGGCCAGCGGGCCATGAAGTAGTCAGAAGATGATCGTGGGGCAGAAGAGCCGCTGATCCAAGAATAGAGCGAAGCTGCTCAATTCGCTTGCGCAAGGCTGAGGAAGCCTTGCCAGGGACGGTGCGGTTTAACCGTGATGAGGGCCATAGGTGGCAGGCGGTGCGATGGACACAGACTGAGAGATGACTTATGTCAGGGCGGCTGGTATACGATCTTGAAAGACGACAGTGCTACAAACACACACACACACTCACACACACACGCACACATTAGAAATGGTGGTGTGAGTGCAGCATGTGCTTGTGTGTGGCACAGATGCGAAGATCTCCAGGGAAGGTCTGCCTTGGTGGCTGCTCTTCGCGATCAATTAGCGGCATATTTTCACCCTACCAAGGAATTAGCGATCAACCATCACTGCTTCTTTCATGCAATTAAGCGCCTTTGCTCGCATTGTTTCACTCTGCTCTGCACCTAATCCTGCACTATTGCGGCGCATTTGCATTATTCGCCGAATGAGAGGACACGGCCCACGAAATTCGCTGTGCTGCGCGAAGGATGCTCAACCCAACTGCGGGATCCACTGGCGCCGCCAGCACAGACAGGTTCATCGATATCACGCTGCAGGAGGAGAGACATTAACCTGCTGGAAGAGTCCGACAGCGAGGCTCGCGGGCCTCAGGCTGCGTCAGGGCACAACTCCTGGAGCTCATCTCGAAACTGCCGAATACTCTGCATCTAGATACCAACTTCCAAGCGGAACTATCTACGCATCGGATTCCACGTTTCGAAACATTTGAATACCGACGCCGGCAAGGCGAGGCTGGTCGATGGCGTTTGGCCGCGATCTTCACCGTTGCAGAAGAGCACGGTCCCGGCAGGCCGTTCCTGGTCAGCAAATAGGCAGGGGCGCAGGCGTTGATGGACCGGGATGGCCAGCCAAAGCGCGGCTCTAGCGCAACGATTTGCTCGCCGAGCCATCCAGAGAGGGTGAAGGATGGGCGCTAAGGTGCAGTAGGCCTGACGGTCAGTGCGCAGTCGAAATCCATCAAACCTCCCGCAAGCCGGGGGCAGGATACAGTCGAAGCACTAGGATGACCTGCGCTCCATCGAGTATCTTTGATAAATACGACCTCGCCAGCACAGCGGCTCACCAGACTCGACTGCCAGATACGCTCAAGCTTCACGGCCACCGTGCACCACACTTCTCTTCCTGCTCCCACCCGGCTCCTTTCGACATTGGCTATACTTGCACCAGAGGCACCTACTTGAAGGTTACCTACCCCATTCACCCGAGCAAGCTATCATGACTCTGGCACTCGACTGCGCTGGTCCCCCACCACATCTCCTCCAAAGCAAGTCGGACTCGTGGCCGTGCACTTACAACCCACACGAGTACCCCGCCTCCTCCTCGCCGTCACCCATGTCTCCTCAGTCACTCCAGTCCTACATGTCCAGCATGTCGGACAGCCCATTATCATCGCAAGAGTTGAATCATCTACCGTCGTCCAGCTGGTATGGCCCCTCGGTTTCGGCCCCAGACTCTCACCAGGTACGTACTTCGCAGTCTCGCTAAGAGCCCTTGCTGATGACGGATGACCAGAGTGGCTACGCCGCATATGGCCAATATCTGCCTCCACATACGTCTTCTGTTGCTCTCTCACCACCCATTTCTTCATACTCCTACATGGCAAAACAAACAGCGCGTATCGACACTTCATTAGCCACCATGTCGCCAATCTCCACCCATGCCCGGGAGCCAGAATCAACACGGCCGTCCGTGGAACCTCAAGCACAACAGCCATCAGCACGCTGGAGGCCAAACTCCCACCTGATAGATGAACGCCCAACCAGCAGCTCGAGCAGCATGCATTCCGGCCCAGTAGACTCCTGGACAGTGAACCCACTCGGCATCCAGAACAGCAGCTTGCACCACGACCAGTACTACCCCAACTACCACCACTTGTCTCGCAGCCCGCGCATGAGTGAACCATTAATGGAAATACCTTCTCACCATCACCTGAGCTCACCTCAACCTCGACGTCTGTACACTTCTATCGCACCTCAGCCCAATGACCCACCACGGTCAACAGGAGTGAAGCGTGGACGCTCCGAGGATCAAGATCAGAGTGAAGACATGAAGCGAAGGAAGCGATCAGAGTCCAACAACTCAGCGCAATTCGAGCTCAGCGAGGAGGACAAGCTCCTGCTGCAACTCAAAGAAGAAGAGTGCATGCCCTGGAAAGACATCGCCGCACGATTCCAAACCGATCTCGGCAAGTCGTACCAGATCCCAGCTCTACAAATGCGTCTCAAGCGTCTCCGCGAGCGCATGCGGGTCTGGACCGAGACGGACGTCAGGGCACTACGCATGGCACACGAGTACTGGGTGCAAAACAAGTTCGACATTATCTCGCAAAAGGTCAGTCAAGCACTCAACCCAACCCTCCCTCAACCAACATACTGACCGAACCCAGATGCTCGAGTTTGGCGCCCAAGAGAAATGGACATCCCGTCAGTGCGCACGCAAATGGGCCGATATCGACCCAGCCCCAACACCCTATGCGCACTTCGACCATCTCCAGCACGGCTTCGCACCTTACACCATGAGCCCCATCGAAGCGCCGCACCCGTCTTTCTTGCCGTACATCCAATAGCGGTGTCTTTCTTCCCTTTTGATCTTCATGGAGCAATGGCGCAACGGCACGGCGCGGCGAGGGAAAGATTTACCCACCGCTTGCTTGCACTCTAGACTACCTACCTATTTGGCCCATTGCGGCGCTTTCCCTTCGTTTGATACCCAGTACTCAACACTGTACAGATAAATAGATTCGACGCCCCGGCTCACGCTGCTCACGCTCACGTAATAGCTAAAAACTACAATGAATTACACGATTGCGCAACTTCAATTCTTCTTTCACCGGTTTAGTCGGGCTTTGCGTGTGTCTTGCGGCTTGTTCCGTCGTGCGTGTTCAACTGTGCCGCAACGTGACAGCTTCGACGCCGCAATCAAACGAAGCACAAATCTAAATTTTCAATAGCGTTCGTATGGGTTTCTGCACCAATAGCCGCTTTTGGGAGGGCTTGAGTGGGTGGCTTCAACCGCGCGGCAAGAGTATTGAAGATACCAGCTGCGTGGTCTACGATTTGAAATTTAGGCTGCGTGATCGGTATACTGCGGCGAAGTATGTGCCGTGCCACCGCTCGTCCGGTGTGTGGGTTTAGTTGTATGTAGATCCGTTTAGTCGTTCGATTGTTGCATGACTAGTTAGCTAGTCTGCGGGCGGCTTTGAGTGATGTGGGATTCCGCCAATGTAGGACGAGGTATTTGCCTGTCAAGAGCACATTTGCGAGGGTTGCACTTGATAATGGTTACGAGTGAAGTCACGTCCACATGCTTGGGCATAGTTTGAATTTTTTCTACTGAGGTTTTTTCGCTACAAAGAGCTGGCTTTTGGAGTGTGGACCCGCTGTGCCATGTCATCCGACCAAGTTGTCTATTGACACAAATGTAACAACCTCTCATCGCATGTGATGGCAATATAAGTTGGGAGTGAGCCTCGATTAAGCGCCAGTCGTACGCCATGTATGGCTGTAGAGCAGTTCATGTGCACTGCCTTCCCATACTTCACGATGCAGAGTTCAAGTTCTACTACCCAACCAGAGTCTTAGTTCGGGCAGCGTAGTTGCAACAGCGTCTTTGGTTGCGTATGGTTATGTTTTACTCGAAGCGCCAGCCTGCTGCACATTCCCGCTGCACTGCCTGCCTTTAATCTACGATGCCATCGAAATGGTGTCAACAATTTCCAAAAAGACATCGTACAACACACATACATGTCAACGGCCAAATTTCGACGAAGGGTTTCTTTCTTAGCGCCCGCTAATTGCGCAATGCCCCGTGGCTTCGGGGATCAAGTCGAGGCTGGACGCCTCGATCGTGACACTTACAAGCGAGAAGTAGAAACAGCACCACAGTGACACTACACGCCATCACGATATTGCGCATCGTGAAACAAATGTTTCCAGCTGAGAGGCAATACTGTATAGCAACGTATTCGATGCTCATCTTCGGTCTCCGCTCGAAGCGTGAAACCTTCTCATGGAACTTTTCGCAGCCTCGCTGTGGCTCGAAACACGGGCAGCGCTCACACGCCTTGAAACGACTCTATGTAATTCAGAAGTAGAATATGCGACTGTGAGCTGATGGTAGGTCTAGCCGTGGACCCCGTCGAGCGTTGTGTGGAGATCCGGCACTGCCTGCTGTGTTGGCCGTGATCCTTGGGGCCAGGGCCAACACATTTGACCACAAACAACATCGCGAAGAAAATCTTGTGATGGTGCGTCCAGATGTGTTCCATCAGGCTTGAACGATGAGAAGCTGGAATCCTCGTGCTATTTTGAGGTACACTTGAGCGCAACGAGTTCCACACTGTGCTCGGAGAGCGAGCGACATGGAAGGCGAAGTTTTAGCATCACGTTTTCCCAAGTAGGCTTCTCAGATTCGGGAGCAAGAATCCTGTCGCCTTTCATGACAAGATCCATCTCTCGGTGGAAGTGTCAGGTGATGTGCACTGTAGACCCGTGGACGTTTCAACTTCCTGGAGTCAAAGCACCGTACCAACTCGCTCGATTCTAGTAGTAGTAGGCTCGAGTTGAACGCACGTTCCAATAATATCCTGAAGCGGAGACCATGAAAGATCACGCATTCGTCGTAGTAGATGTTGGGCGCGACGCTCAGCAGATCCCGTGACATCCGCCTGTTAGGTAATCGGTGCAACGTATGGCTTGAAGAGGGTGCCAAGATGTCTCAGTTCACCTCATCATATTCGCGTGGTAAGCCGGTTCTGTGATAGTATAATCCTGCAGCGTTGTAAGCTGACTGCACTTTGTCTCGCCCTACGTGCTGCCATGGTTCACATACTGCCCCCACGGACCGATTGGCTTCGTGAGGGCGCAGCTTGGCCGAGCTTTCGACGGAAAGATCGTCTACGCTTTCCGCGGGTCCGTCTACGGATCTATTCGAGGAAAGGAGGTGATAAAGCGAGAGCTTCATGACTAGAAGAATGAGTATGTGCCCTGGGAAGCAGGATTCAAGTCAAAGCATCACTAGGAAAAATGCAGTATCCTTGTGCGCAAAGTCGCCGATCTTGATTGCCAGCACAGTGAAGCCTCGCATATCTGCCAGCAAGCCAGCTCTTACTACTACACATCTTGAGCTTGTCGCGGATAGTCGCGCCGACGTTGCTTGGCGAAGCGTGGCTAGCCACGCGTGGTCGCCGTTTTCGTATACCGAATATGTCCGCAACCAATAGCAAAACGACGGGAGGGCAAACGAAAACTGATACGGCAGTGGCTGTCGGCTTGGTAAGATCTGTCGGCTCCTAATCCGGATAGCCGGCTGGTAGGCTTAACATGATACGATTTCGCCAGTGGAGCCAAAAACGTTGACACGATGCTCTCGTGACGTTCACCACGTAAGAGAGACGGAAACATACTTATGGCCCAGTGGAGTGGATGGTAGGCCACTGGCGAGGCGATCAGCAATAAGCAATATGACGGCTGCAACAGGGAAGCGACGGGCCATGGTCTTGCATCGAAGCCAGGACCAGGGCATGGTTCCGAAAGCTGCCAGAGCCTACATAAGCGACATAAGTCCAATAGTTCGAGGGCATCCTACAAATTGATTAATGACTGTAATATTGTTGAGCTATTCACCTTTAGCCGCATCTTCTTCAACACACTGTGGCACAGCACAACCAGAAACTGCACCCTACACGGCCACCTTTGCACGTGCGGCCTAACTAATGCTGTCAGCACGCAAGTTCTGCAGTAGACCGCTCGTTCGATCTGATGCGACCACATGGAAGCTTACAAGCAAGCCCTCAGCGCTAGGCACGATCCGATCGTGAAAGGCCAGCGTTTCACAAGCAGAAGCTCGTGTTAGATTTGGCGACAAAAGTGTAGACTACGATTGTGAGTGTGCCTTACGCTCTCAGGGCTACCCGAGTCCGGCTCCAAATCGTCGGTGGGCGACCATGCAGCCTAGCTAGCTTTGTTAAGAAATTGCGCGTTTGGCTGCATACTGAACCCAATAGCAAGTTCGGGAGGCTTCAGCGCGCCTATGCTCGCTGGCTCACTGGGGAGCACAACGTGGGTTTCATTTATCCAAATTGCCCTGGCGCGAATCATCGCGTGCGCGCCCCACTCGTCCGCTACTTGCTGTCTTCGATGGGTCTTCTACACTCCTTCTAGTGCTTACGGGTCCATGCCCTTGGGAGGAGCCGTGCAGCTGAAGCCGGTGAGCTTGCGCATTGATTGATGGAACGGCTAGCCTGATGTTCTTGCCAAGCTTTGAGCCAGTGTGAGGGGTGAATGCGAGGAGAAATGACGATGATGATATGTGAGAAGAGGGACAAGGTATAGGCGGAAGCGCATGATTCACCCGGACATGACTGTCGTCCACCCTGGGAACGGCTGCTTCCGAGGCGTGCTTCGTGATTTTGTAAGGGTGAAGAAAAGGTCACTAATTGCCTCCTTTCGGCAATGTTAGACGAAAGCGAGGGTTTGCTGGAGATAGTGTGATGGTGTGGTGGTGCCAGGCAGCTGGGGGCGAGGCTGGGTGATGATGTCAAAGTGGGGGCTAGTTTGTTCTGGTAGCGGCTGCCGTCAAGCGCTGCGACACGAATGCCGTTCTGCATCGAAGCCACTGTCGATGATCATCACGGTTTTTGTGAATTGTGCTGGCTTCGATCATCCAGAGTCGATGTCCTCTACCTCTAAAACATTGGGGATGGGCTGTACGAGCTCTTTTGACTCACGACACGCTCAGACAAGTGTACGTGATGCTGCGCTGTTGTGCATTGCCTAAGTTCAGATAGAAGCAGGCGCTCACCCGTATCTGCCATTACCTATCCTTAACATAGCTCTAGCATGGATCAGAGGGTCAAGATACATTGGGTTTGATCAAGGTTTTGTGAAGCAAACGACCTCTGAAGATATCACGCAATCTCTAACATGTATCCCACCTCAATACGCCCGCATCATGATCACCTAGCAATATTGATACCTATCCGGGCGGTACGGTAGCGATGGACCATCGATGAACGTAACCCATGCGCTACGAACACGGTATAATTCAACTTCATCACGACACGTCTAGCACGCCTTCTTCGCCTCAGCCTCTCTCCGACTTCTCTACCCTGCCTTGTCGACTCTAGACTTTCTGTTCTGTGTCTTGCCATACGGGTGTACTGCATCTCTAAGTTGCGCGACCAGCAGATACGCAGCTCTGGGATCAAGGCAGGAGAGCAAATCTCTGGCCCCAAAGACGATCAAGCATGCCAGACTCAGGGAACCGAAGATACACATCGGCAGTATCGAGAAGAACGTCCAAACTGGAGGCGGAGTGTCAGTCATGAACCAGTCTGAACTACAGAGGGAGGAAAATACTCACTGAACCAATTCTGCCGTCTTTTAATGACATTCCAAAGCTCAGTCTGCATGATCTCGGCCGCCGCAGCATCTCTCCAAGGACCAACTAGACGGAATTTTGTGTTAAAATTCACGCCAAGCGCCCACGTTCCAAATACAGTAGGCCCGAAATTTATCACCTGGGCTACTGACGGAGCTGAGCCTATGTCCAGAGCAAGCTGGTACGCGTAGGTTTCGTGGTCCACTCCGTGGCGGATTCCCCTCTCGGAGACCATGCGAAGTTTGTACGTGTCGTCCTCGGCAATCGGCTTTGGTACTCGATGTAGCAAATTCAACACCCAGAGTTGAGCCTGCATTTCTGAGAGCGGTGGGATCGCACCTATATCGACACCACGTCAGCACCACGCACACCGTCCGAGAGGTTTTCAAGGAACTTGCCAAAATTCGGTCTTATAAAGCCAAAGAAGCCGACATCCGGCTGATCAGACCTCCATATCATCCTCACATCTGCCTCTTGGGGTGTAGGATATCCATCACCTGGGGCAAGGAACGGAAACGTTTGAACGTAGCCGGTGCAAAATATGACCAGATCGGGCTTGCATGGTATCTTTTCCATCCTCGCTGACTCCGGACGGTCAGTCTTTCGGAACTTCACCAGCCTGTTTTTATCGATACTCTCCGGCCATGGCGCAAGCTCAATGTGCCGGCCTCTTGTGTCAACATTCGGCAATCGGAGCTTCCTGTCTGGCCGAGACTTTTGCTGATCGACGCTCACTGGCTTGTACGGCACGTTGATGTACGGCATCGCTTTGTTCGACTTGTTTGCGAAGACTAAGGTACCGACGTCAGTAGACCGCAGATGACACCGCGAGATGACACGGTACCATGCTTCGTGTGGTTCCATTCAGGCTTGATCTCGCCCACCCACTGGTCAAGACCTCCTGGCGTGCCAGACAAAACCCAGCAAGCTTTTTTTGTGACAAAGTTATCCCAATCCCACAGGAGTGAGCTGCGATCAAGGACCGGATGTACGTACGCCGTGTCGAACAGGCTCGCGGACCCGCAGTCGGCTGGCGGAAGGGGACCCCGTTTCGCTTGATCTCTTTGCCATCTTTCCTCGTCACCGTTAATGACTGGGTCGGGTGTTTTCTAGGACGGTCAGTCGAGAAAAAGCATGTATGTGGCATTCAAGATTACCTTGGGCCCATTGAGCCAGCCATTTCGATGGCAAAGCGTGACTGTCTTCGTCTGGGATGTTACAGCCATATGTGCAAGGTCCATACCAGTCTCTCCGACTCCAAGTAACAGGACATCTTTATCAGTCCCGAACATGTCGCGGCTCTTGAATTCGGAGGAGTGCATGCTTTTGGGAACATGCTCAATGCCTGGAATTGGTGGAATACTGGGTGTGACATGGAGCCCGGAGCAGATTGCGACCGCATCACACTCCCATACACGCTCTGTCGCTGATGCTAGCTCTGTATAGTGAATAACATGGCTTATGCCCGACCTCTCCAGACGAACAACCTTAGTCGAAAGCTTGATCGAGGACCAAAGGCCAAACTGGTCGCAGTACCGCTTCAAGTACAGACAGTAATCCTCGGTGGTCACAAAATCTGGTTGGTCGTCAGCGATGCGGAAATCAGAGAAGGTCGTTAATTGTCGCGAAGAAACCAGCTCAGCGTCCTCGTAGCTCCGATATCGAAAAGTACCGCCTATGTCTTCTTCAGCTTCGAATAACACCGCCTCAACAGCCTCCACAGGGAAAAACAAATGCGCTTGCAGAAGGTACTTGAGCGTTACAAGTCCTGACGGCCCGGCTCCAATAACTGCAACCCGCATGCTAGCAACCCTAGGCTATCTAGTCTATACAAATCGACTTTCTAGTCGCGAATAATGCTAGAAAATAGTACTTAAGATCCAGAGTGTAGGAACGAGAACATCGTTGATGGAAGTGAGTTATATGACTGCCTATGCCTGATTGGGTAGGGCACGAGCGAGAATTACCCCAACAACGTCATCTATCTAACTTATTATTAGATGCTCTGCTCAACCAGCAGTCAGCAACCACTTTGTTTTAAGGCCTCCACCGATTGCTCCAGCAAATATTGGTTTTGTACCACGACCAAGGAAAACCTGACCAATAAGAACACTGCTTCTACGAGGGTGGTGGTCGCAACCTCTACCCCCTCCATGTCTTGCCAAGCTGCGAGTTCCCCGAGCTCGGGGAGTTGGTTGCCTGAACACGCCATGCCGACAAGTGTTCATGACAAGCTTGCAGTAAGGCATTTGTTGGATTGAGAGCCTTATTGGTGTTGATATCGTCGAGATTTCAGACCATCAGCTGGTCGAATCTTTATGTCTCCTCACGCAAGTCCTTTCACCATCAACTGACTGAACTCGAAACGACTCTATGTGATCCGAGAGATCATGGCTACCTCCGACGCGATTCCGATTCAACTCTCTCTCTGCTTCGCAGCTCTTGCTTTGTTAGCATGGCTAGGTCAAACAGTACGTATTAAACGCCAACAGAGCGCCTTCATCAAAGCGCATGGCTGCAAGCCAGCGACCTCAACGTCTATCCGATCTCCCATCTTCTATGGGCTGGACTTTATGCTCGAAAATGCATACAACATCATGACCCATAAATTTGCTTTGGGAGTCCGTCAACGCTTCCAGAAGTACGGCGTAACGCACACTTCACGGATCCTCCACCGCAAAATTGTCAACACCATCGATCCACGCAATCTAGAGACGGTCATGAAGACAAACTTCGAAGACTACACCATAATTCCCGGCCGGAAGAAGCTGATCCAAGTACTCTTCGGCAACGGCGTCTTCTCTTCTGAGTACGACGACTGGCGGCACTCTCGAGTTTTGGTTCGTGCTAGCGTGCTTCGCTTCGCGTTCGACGTCAACAAATTCGAGAAGCACACCCGGTTGATGTTAGACGAAATGCGGTCTCACAATGGCGAACCACTCGACTTTGGCCAGCTGATCTTCGGGTACACTTTCCGGCTGTCCGCAGACGTGCTTCTTGACCAGCCTGTGGGGACGGCCGAGGAGCGCGACTTGCACGAGCAGTTTATCCAGGACTTTACGTTCCTGGGGAGGATGGCTCGCGTATTGACTATCATGATCAGTCAGATTCCGTTTCTTGCGGAGCTAGCGTACGGAGTAAACTTTAAGCGGGCTCAGAGGCGTGTTTTCAGTCAAGTGGACCAAAGAATTGAAGATACCATGCGAAGTCGGAGGAGTGATGAGCTGAAGGCGCCGGGAAGTGCGACGAAGAACGGAAGTAGCCTGATCGACGGGTTCTTGTCACGATCGCATGACACTGCGCGCATCCGTGGCGAGCTCCTGAACCTCCTGCTGGCCGGTCACGATACCGTTGGTATCGCCTTGAGTGAGCTCTTCTATTGTCTTGCCAGAAGCCCGTGCTCGTGGGCGGCACTCCGCAAAGAGGTCGACCAGACACTCCAGGGACGGCTCCCGAGCCAAGCTGATCTGAAAGGCATGACCTATCTCCAGTGGACGATCAAAGAGGGTAAGGTGTCCTGGTGACTGTCAGTGGCTTTTTCAATGCTGATTATATTCGTAGCGATTCGTGTTCGGCCTACTCTTTCTGTGCATGGAAGACGAGCGGTTCGCAACACGGTCCTGCCACGCGGAGGCGGAGTTTCAGGAGACGAACCGCTTTTTGTTTCTGCAGGCACGTACATCGTCTACAGCAACTACGCGCTGTATAGGACCGCTAGCGTCTTCGGTTCAGACGTCGACACCTTCCGTCCAGAGAGATGGGCGGAAGCCAAACCTGCCACGTTCGAGTATCTCAACTTTGGCGCTGGGCCAAGATACTGTCCAGGTACCTACGATCCGCTCCTTAACGGCCGCAATGAGCATTGTTAACCTGAGCTCCAGGCAAAGAAATTGGATGGTCGATGCTGGCGTACGCAACTGTAAGGCTAGCCCAGGAGTTTACCAACCTGCGTCCGGAAGATGATAGGCCTTGGGAAGAAGCGAAAGCCTTTAGCTTCTACAACAGACATGGAGTGCATCTTTCAGCTACTTAAAAGTAGACGCAATTAGATTTAGGCTGCTAGCGAGTAAGATTTCTTATGCGTTCTTGCGGCGTTGCAGCTGTTGTATAGCTGAATACTCAGAAGGTAAAAACATTCAAGCTAGAGTCCCATCAGCTCAACGCAACAGTGACGTGTCTCGTGTAATGTATCGATGCAATACAAGTCGTGTACTAAGAAGTTTTTGGCATGCTTTAGAGGTCGATTTAACGGCACGAAGAAAGCGAAGATGAGGGTGACGCATCAGGAATTACCTGATCTATTTATGATTGTTGCCTCGTAGTATTTACGACAGTCATGAGTCTGAGGGTGTTTCATCTGATTGTCAAGCAGCTTCATGCTTTCTTGGAGATAGTTTCCATGTCCGCTCGTGGTCAGTGATATGTAGATAGTAGCTGCCCAACGTCCCATGCAAATGCCAAAGCAGCGAAGAAGCAGAGCCTAATCACCACTCGAAAAACACGCCACAATCCACTCTAAACTCACTCTTCGACACACCGCACCCACTCCACCTCCTCACTCCTCCCCCTCACCCGCCACATAAAACGGACTAACCCCAACCCCATTCCCCACATTCCACTCCCCCAACTCCGTCGTCCCTTTCAGCACCTCATACCTAACATACTCCCCACACCCCTCTTCCCCCTCCCCACACTCCCCCACCACCATCCCCGCGATCCTCGCCCCCACCTCCCGCCCCTCAAACCACGCCCCATGCAAGAAACCAAAGTACTCCGCGCTGGTCGCCTCGCCCGCAAAATACACGCGCCCCACATTCGCGCGCAGATTCTGGTGCATTTCCAGCGTCGTGCCGGTCGGCCAATTACTATATGAGCCGTAGGACCATGGCACGTTTGTCCAGCGCGGGTACGTGAATGCGATGGGCTCAGGGATAGTAGCGTTGGGAAACATTTCGCGCAGGACGGCGAGGCCTTCTTGCATTGTTGTTTCGTCGTCTTGTGCTTCGACGCGGTAACTCTGCTCGTCGACTAGCGTTGCGAAAATGATGTTCGAGTCTGGGAGGAAGTCGGCGGTTGAGAGGGACTGCCAGACGGTGTAGTAGCCGCGCGTGGTGGGGTGCGCGTATAGGAAGAACTGCGTGTCGGTGGGCCAGAAGGTGGTGTTGAATTGGTAGAAGAGTTTGGTGTAGGTGCCCATTGCGAAGGTGGCGATGGAGTCTTGTTTCCAGGGGGGAAGTGGGGGAGAGAATGTTAGGGCGGAGTTTTGGAGGACGCCGAGGGAGACGGTGGTTATGGCGTAGTCGGCTTCGATACAGGTGCCGTCTTGGTTGAGGATGGTTACGCTGGTGTCGGAGTATGTGATGTTTGTGACTATGGTGTTGAAGAGTAGTCGCGTGTCGTTTGGTGCGAGGAATTTGTGGGCTTGGTCGCGGAGCCATATGTTGAAGCCGCGTTGATCGGTGCTGAGGTTGTTTTCTTCTGAGTACTGATAGAATGTGAGGTTGTAGCCGGCTATGCCGAAGACGAAGCTTGATTCTTCGGGAGTTTGCGATGTCTCCCAGTCCCATTGCCACCACTCGACAGCCTTGCGATGAGCATCAAGTCCAGCTCGCCACCCGCTTTGCATTAAGCCAGCTCGCAAGCTTCGGTCCTGCAGGTTCTCGGTCAAAATGGTGCCGGCGTTCTGCTCAAAGATATCCCAGTAACCTTCAAACTCATCGATGAGGTCAGTGAAGTTGTTGTAGCCGTCCTTATCGTATGACAAGATACTGGAAAAGTCAGAGTACGTGTTGGAGAGGTTGGACTGCTTCGAAAACGTCCAGATCGGGTTCTCTGGTCCTCCTTCGGTGCCGAGTCCTTGTATCCAGTTGGCGCCTAGTTCGATTGTGTACGGGTCGCCGTTCTCGTCTGCGCCGAATTTCGTGTGTTGCATTCTTCCACCGATGTAGTCGTTGTACTCTAGGATGAGATAGTCGCTTATCGATTGATTGGCAAGAGCTTGCTACGAGATTCATGAGCGTTCATATCTACTTGCGCTTGCAGCAATCGCTTCGCTGAATTGGACGTCTTTTGCTTACCGCTGCTGTGATGCCTGCAACACCCGCGCCTCTTTGATCATCTTGTCAGCGAATGTATCTACTACACTCACAATAACAAACTCACATGATAGCAACCTTGGTCTTTCGACACGGAGTAGCATATTGCCTGTCATGCAGAGCTGGGGCTGCTGTGCTAGAACCGAACAGCAGAGTTGCCGCAATCAACAGGCCCTTCATGCCGACCATCTTGTCACACTCTGAATAGAACGAAGAAGACCAGAAGTCATTGAAGCTTGACATGAACGGAGGTACTTAACCAAGATGCGGGTTGCATTGTACCTTGCCGATCCTCGCACCCCGCATGTTACCTGGCACTGCAGGAGGCGAGCCGCGATCTGGAGCTAGTGAATTCGTTTTCATTGTAGATTGCTGGTTCGACGAGGCATGCTACCATTTCCAAGGCACTGATAGAAATGTAGTGAGAATGGCGCGAATCAGATGCTACGAGGGCTGAAGCCTAGGCGGTATAGGGAAGCCGATTATGCAGGGCGCTGAGAAGGGCATGGCGCACAGAAAACGGGATGGGCGGGATGCGAACATGATAAGGATGTCGCGTGGACCTGCTGGATCTGCTGGATGTAGTTCGAGTATGGAAGTGGCCAAGATGAGGTCGACGTTTTTTCAGCGACATCTCTTGCCCTGTAACTTATTGCAGGCGTCGAGATAATGGTGGTGGCTGGCTTCAAGCTGTTATGTGTGGGTTTTTGGGTAACGGCATACCGGACGTCATCGTGGCCAATACTTGACAGATTGCTGTGATTTGAGCAAGGCGTATGTGCGTGCCTGTCGTCCTACAACGGTACTGTTGAAGTCTCAAGATCGCGGCGCGCCAACAGCTGGTGACACCAGGCACGGGCTTATGAATACGGTTGTTGAAGCTTGAGGCGGTCATTGAACTCGACGTCTTCGCCATGGAAAAAGATCAATATTCAGATTCAGATTGTCGCGATTGGCTTGCGGTGCACGTATGAGCGCGATGACAGAGCATTAGCACCCCACGCGCGCCGACATCGCG
>Ga0265780_10000289_pt1 | contig 78337 bp, 64 predicted proteins | sample P1T30metagenome_FD_192432 | JGI IMG/M metagenome (GOLD analysis project Ga0265780, IMG submission 192432) | Plant litter microbial communities from East Loma Ridge, Irvine, California - P1 T30 | ecosystem: Environmental > Terrestrial > Plant litter > Unclassified | place: USA: California...
TTTTTAGTTCTGAAATTTTAAAACGTTACATCACTTCTCTCTTGATTTGAGCCAGGATCGTAGGGTCCTGTATTTCACTGTCTTTTGCCAATAACAAGACTTTAGACAGTACTTCAGCAGATTTCGGGTCATCATCGGCGAAAGGTAAAAACAGTCTTCCCCTGTGCTGGGAATGAACAGCAAGAATCGATAAATATTTCCCCGGAACCTGATGCACAACGGCACTGCCCAAATGCACGCTGTATTCTGCCATCTGCCCTTTAATCAATACATGGGATCCTTCAATGCTTATATTATCCAGCTTAAATAATCTTGCCGTTTCCTCCATCAGTACAGCCCTCATTTCAACAGATGAATGGCTGGCTTCCGGGTCTACTCCACCTGCGTGAGCAACGGAAACCACCAAATCTATATCCCGCATCACTTCTGAAAACACCCGGGGATTAATTTCTTCAAAAGGAATATTTTTATAATCTTTTAAAGAATGGAATTCTATGGTTTCCAGTGTCGGACTTTCCACGTCAGCCGGTGAAAACCAATCTGCCACAGCATAGAGTTTTACCTGAAAGCCTTCTTTATGATAGACTTTTTGCAGTCCTTCTTCATAATCCACTTTCCAGCCTCTTGTCTTTAATAACGCCAATGCCTGTTTCGGCTGAATCTGATGTCCCGCATAACGGCGGGATATTGATTTTTCCTGCAGTTCATCCGGTGTAGGAACATACAGCTCCCTGAAAACCTGTTTAAACGGCTGAACCAGTCTTTCTTTGAAGCAATAATGCTGAAAATCGCCCCAGACAGAATGTTGATGGAGATCTACACAGTGGGCAATTCTCAGTGTACTTTCATCATTCAGTTCATGAATTTCACCCTGGGCATCTGCCAAATTCCCATCATGATAAAATCCTATCTTATTGTTGTCTGAAATAAATAACAGTTTCTCCAGATGCTTTACAATAACCGGATGCTCAAAAAGATTTTTAATTTCAGCATAGAAGAACTCGTCGCCTCTGATCATTGCTTCCTCCAATCCTTTTCGGGAGCGAGACCATTGTTCACGCATGATTTTACGGTGATTTCCCAACTCTACAACCGCTTTATCTTTTTTAATTTTCGGAGGAATGGATTTCAGCTGTTTATCGTCTCTGAAAACTACCAATTCAGCTTTCCCGCTATCTTCTATAATTAAACCAACGGTAACCCCGTCAATGGTCACCTGGGTCTCTTTTGATAAAAGATTCTGAATCTGCCTGGTTTCCATCGCCCAGGTTAACCGGATCGGATCCGGATATCCTGCATTTCTGGCTAAGTTTTCTAAAGCAACACGAATTGCCTGCGCCTCACTCGCCTGTTTCATTGAACCGAATTCTTTGCTTTCTTTCTTGAATTGCTGAATATATTCGTACCGGTTTAAAACATCTTTCTCAGGATTTGTCTTGCTTAAAGGGACAAGCCCGTATACCCGAAGGTAATCCTGGTCACGCTTGTCTTTTACTTTTGTGGTTACCTCTTTTATTTTTAAATCGCCTGTTAAGGTATCCGAATATAACTTGGCCCTTCTGTGGCCGTTTCCTTCAGAAATATATTTTGCCGATTCATACAACATTTCCCAATGGGCTTTTCCAAATTCCCGGTAAGCTTCTGTGAACCAGTCTTTATCCACCGCTCCATCCTGAAACTCCTGAACATCAACGGAAGAATATTTAGCCACTTCACTTTCAAGACTTGAATTCTGAGCCTGATAAGAACCCGTTTTTGTATGGGCATGCATCCACCAGATGGCAGAATCCAGGCCTTTCCAGCCTAAATAATTACTGATGAACTTCTGCCACTGCGGAGCATACACCGCAGCCTGGATCAGGCGGAGCTCCGCAATTTTTTCTTGTTTCATCATTTCGTTAAATGATTCCTGCGTATCACTTTCCAAAGGATAACAGTTCGATAAAAGGTAAGAAAACAGCTTTTGCTTCGTCATACTTTCACTGCCATAACTGTATATATAATTCGCATATAAATTTGACTTCCCTAATCCTCTTAAAATCTGTACGAATCGTTCAGTGCCGTATATCGTCTGGAATTCCTGCACAAAGTGAGAAACGGCAGTGCCGGCATCTCCGCGAATAAGTTCTATATCCAGAAATTTATTCTGTATTTCATCAATCACAGGTTTTAAGAAAGGGAATATGTCCAGATATTTTTCGTTGTGATGATAGAATTTTGTTGTTGTAAGATCTCTGATGGCTCTTTCTGCCGTGAAAACCCCTTCATACAGTTCATCTTTGGTAATAATTTTTAATTCATAGGCCTTTCCGAATAAGTAGAAAGCAGGCACCGTATGCTGTATGTTTTCTTCCAATCCGTTAAACTGCATCCATCGGTATAAATTCCAGACTTTTACAAATTGCTCATCGCTCAGCTTTTTTAACGGAATGCCCTGCAAAAACACATTGAAAAAGCCTGAAGACTGCCATCCGTTTCCGGTATTACTGTAATAGTAGTCATTTTGTTTGGCCTTGTAGTTAATGATATCTTCGGGAAAATTAACAAATAAAGTACTGCAGGCATCAATCAGAAAATCGGTCTTTTCTCTAAATGCAAATTTATATTCCAGGGACTCAAGGATGCTTTTAACCGGGCTATTCCAGTAATAATCGTTTTTGAGAGGATTAGGAATGACATCTTTATAATAGAATACATACTTTTCCAGAAAATCCCTGAACTTTTTACGGTCACAGCTTTCAACAAACGTAAGTAAAAACAGATCTCTCGGCTCCAGCTTAGAATCTTTATACCACTGTTCCCAAACTTCATACAGAGGATAATTTTCCGTCAGCTGTTCCGGTGTGAAGCCTTCAGTTTTATTTTTTATCTGGCGGAAATTATTTCCTAACAGTACTTTTATTACTGAATCGTTCCAGTCTTCAACTTCATATTCGTAATCTTTATATTCAAGGAATAGATCATTCAGCTTTTTTAATTCTTTTTTAATATGGTCCAAAGGCTGCGTAAAACCGTATGTATCTTTTTTCGTTGCTTCTGCATAGACCGAATCGGCTTCTACTTTTGGCAGTGCATATTTTGATTTTACAGAAGGATCATAAAAACCGAATCCGTTTTTGGCAGAAAGAATTTCCTTGTCTTCGGAAGGGTTGATCTGATCCAGCAAGCTTCTTTCCCTATCTGAAATCTTTGTTTTTTCAGCATATTGCATCGTCCAATTTTTAATCTCACCGGACAGCCTTTTATCCTTCTGAAGCTGAAGCATAATATCTAAAGAAGCGGTTCTTTGCTCAATATCACCTTTAGCCGTTAATTCATTTGCCAATGGCATCAATACAGAATCTTCCTGCTTTATTATCAATTCGATCAGTTTTTTACGGAGTGTTCCGCCTTTTCTTTTAAATAAATCAAATAAGCTCAGTGCTTCTTCTTTACTTAAAGGATTCTGCTGTAAAACATTGATTCCTGACGCAACCAACGATTCTCCTCTGTCTCTGATAATTTTAAAGGCAAATTCTTTTTGGAAGGGCGTTACAGATTTTTTCTTTTTCTCAAAATTGTAGGAATAAGAATAACAGTAGAAATCGCCTAAAAGGTTTCTTGTTAACTGCTCTCTTAAAGCTAAATCAAACTGATCGAAATAAGACAATATCAAATCCAGCTTTTCATTGTCTTCTCCGACCAGATAGAACATTGAGGCATAAAAATCACTCTTCCTGAATGCGGCATGAAGCCATGAAAAAACCTTGCCTTCGAATTTTTTTTCCTTAAACTCAGTTTTCTGGATTAATTCATGAATTTTTTCAAAGAAATCCGGGTAGTCTTTATTATTGATGAAAAATTTAGAATCTACATTTACGCTTAACAACGCAGACATCGGCTGCCCTGCAAAAGCCAGAACCTGTACATCACCATCCAGAACAGCTTTGTAATACAGGGGCATCTGAATATAAGGATCTCCGGTTTCCGCAGCGAACTTTATGGCCAGACATTTCTTTTCGATATTGCCTTTATCAAACAGCTGATGCAGATACGGAACTGTCTGTTCCACATCCCAGACACCCTGAACCCAGAGCGCCATATAGACTTCATTATTGTTTTTACTCTTTACAGCTTCAGAAATTTGTCCGGGATTGTTAAAGTAAGTATTGGCCAGCGAAACAATATTTTTAACAACAGTTTCTTTTTCAGATTCCCAGCCAAGGCCTGTCCAGGTTCCGATAGCCCTTACAACAGATGAAAAACGGGTCAGTTTATTTTCAACAATTACATTCGTCAGGTATTGCAAAGCCTGTGTATTGGTTTCATCGAGAGCTTCTAAAACAGTCTGCCGTAAACCTTCCTGCCGCTGGGCAGCCAATAAGAGTTTTTCCACCAATTCCCAACAATGCTTCTGCTCGCTGTTCAGTAAAGCCTTTATAATATTTTGTGAAACTTTTCCTTCAGGGTGTTTATTAAAAATAATATCTTCAATCAACTGATAAATTTCTTTATTTCCTGTATCAATTGCCGCCGACCAGATATAAAACGGGTTCATGTTATTAGACAACTGGGTATCATAGATGATCTGCTCTTCCAACGAAAGATCATAGGACTCATATCCCGAACTGTAAGAATAGATACTTGGAAGTTCCAGCAAAGTTCTCATTAAATTAACCTGATTCAGCAGAGCAAACCTTTCATTATTCGGTGCACGGAATGAACGGCGGTCATAACCTGTCTGGTACATTTTGAAAGGCATTTTGTTCCAGGCATATTTTACCAGATCTGCCTTATCGCCAAAGAAATACACCAACAAGTCATAATAATCTTTATCTTCCCAAATATTGCTTTTAATATATTCCTTTGCTTTTTCAGCTGCTGAGGAGCCTAATGTAAGAGGTTCATAATGATCATTCTTGCCCAGAAGCAGCAATCCGAATTCTGCAACTTCCTTTTTTAGTTTAGGTTTAGAAAAAAGTTTGGATAGCAATCCTTTTTCTGCCTGTTCCTTCAGATCTTTTTTTAAGTTCCTGTGGTAATCGACAATTTTTTTCGATTTTAATTTTTCGCTGATTTCCATTGATGTTGTGATTTAGTGTGTTAATTACCAATAGCTTCCTGACAGAAAGGTGAGCCGGATAAAAGTAAAGGTATATTGTAAATTTAAGTCGATGATCTGTGTAAGACTTTCAATAGGTTCGTCGTTATAAAAAACAGCAAACATACCGTCTTCAAAAGCCTGAATCGCATTTTCCTGTGCTTTTTGCAGATCTGCTCTTTTTTGATTATAAATGCTCCCAAAACCAGCCTTTCCCGTATCTGTTAAGATATTCAGATAATTTTCCTGCGGGATTTTGGAAAGGTCTTCATCTTCCAGCTCAAATGATTTTGCATTGAATGCTGTCACCTGCTGCTGTACAACCCGTTGTAAGAGATGTTCTAATGAAATATGATTTTCGTAATGCGCAATTTCAATACTTTGCTCTGCAAGAACAGGATGCTTCCTGCCCAGTTGTTTTACAGTGACTTTTATTTCCATATATCTTGTAGATTGTAATTCTAAAAATAGGAAAATATTTTCATTACCACATTTTACAATTTTCAGTTATTTATAATCATAAACAGATTTGTAAGGGATGACTGCAGTAAAAATTCTTTTTTGAAAAAAAAAGATGACAACGAAATGCAGGAAACAGCGCCAAAAATAGAATTTAAATAATTATCTATTCGCTTAAATTATATATCCGGATCAAGCTGTGCGGAAGATTTTTTAGAATTTTGAAAATAATAGAATGGAATAAGCTTTCAAAAGATGTATAAAATAAAAAAAGCATACTTTAAAAGTATGCTTTTTAGGGTGAATGAGGGGTCTCGAACCCCCGACCTTCGGAACCACAATCCGACGCTCTAACCAACTGAGCTACAATCACCGTTTTGTGAGTGCAAATATAGGAAATGTTTTTTAATTACCAAACAATTCCGTCAAAATTTTTCATCGCAATCAGCTTCTCAGACGTAAATCCCTCAGCATAAGTCACTCCCGATAACCGTCCTAAATCCTGAGCACGGTACGTGAGGCTTTCAAAAAAATCCTTTGAAGTAATCGGTGTTTCCGGCTCTTTTGAAGTCGGGTCATAAAACTGGGTTTTGTATGCCATACAGGCTTCAATTTTCTTATCCAGATGCTCAGAAATGTCGATTACAAATTCCGGTTCAATATTTTTCCACTGGATATAATGAAAAATCAGTTTCGGTCTCCACACCTCCTGGTTTTCTCCATGCAAAATTGTTTCTATTTTTCTCAGTCCGGCTAAAAAGCACGCATCCGAGACTAATTTCGCTGCTTTTGCATGATCCGGATGTCGGTCATCAATTGCATTGGCCAAAACGATTTCCGGGCGGTATTTGCGTACCATTTTTACGATCTCCATCTGGTATTCTTCAGAATTTGTCAAAAACCCATCTTTCATCCCAAGATTTTCCCTGGCTGAAACACCAAGAATTTTTGTGGATGTTGCCGCTTCCTCTCTTCTGGTCTCATCAGTTCCGCGGGTTCCGAGTTCTCCTTTGGTAAGGTCAACAATAACACAAATTTTTCCTTCTGAAACCATTTTCGCTATTGTTCCGCCGCAACCCAGCTCCACATCATCCGGATGGGCACCGAATGCAAGTATATCTGTCTTCATCTGTTATTTTATTTTTAATTGGTCAGATGGAACGCCCAGTTAATTTCTTTATTTTAAGATTCATTAATTTCCGACGTTTCATATTTTCAAAGATAAGATTTAAACAAAAACTTCCCAAACTTAATGTTTGGGAAGTCAATATTGTAATAAGACTAAAATTATTTATTAATCTCAGCATTCAGTTTTACGGCATCCTGATACGTAGGATCCAACTGTACCGATTTTGCTACATATTCTTTGGCTTTTGCCTGATCAGAATCTTTAGACAGATAAGCTACTGCAAAATAAGCATACGCTAATGTCTGCTTGTTGGCCTCAACTTCTGCAGGTTTTACCGTGCTGATATACTTCTCATAAGCCATTTTAGCGGCATCATTGTTAGCTGCCTGCTGATAAGAATATCCTAAACTGTAATATCCGGGCGCCCAGTCAGGAAGAAGTGCATTCATTTTCTGCCATGTCATAATAGCCCCGTTCCAGTTTTTTGCGTCCTGATACGCAGTTGCCAGCTTAAACAGTGAATCTGAATCCTGTGCATTGGCTGCTACCTTCTGTTTCAGACCTTCAATTGTCGGGTTTGTAGGCCCGGCATCTACATCAGACTGCGAAGCTCCGCCTCCGGCAATTTTCACCAATTCCATATCCCACTTCAGGGTTTCGTCTTTTGCTGCTTTTGCAATTCCTACTTTCTGCTGTGCTTCATTCATTAGAGCAGTCTTTTTAGCTGCATCCTTTTCCGTTTTTGCCAGACCGGCAGCAATTAGCCCCTGTAATCCCTGATCGGCAGGCTGAACTCTTGACTTTTCTGCCTGTGAGATGAAGTTATCAAGGTTTTGCTTTGCTTCTGCATAGTTTCCGTCTGCATACAACTGATAAGCTCTTAACTTAAATTTAATAGGATCATTGATCTTATCAAAAATTTTATCTAACACCTGCTTAGAGTTTGCATAATCTTCATTGGTAAAATAAAGCTTGGCAATCTCCAATTGAGTGTAAGGATCTTCATCAGCATATTTCGTATAATTGATCAAATCCTGAGTCGCTTTTGCATTCTGCTGGTATCTGATATCATATGCTGCCAAAGCCTTATAAGCCGGTGCATACGTCGGATCAGTAGCAATTGCTTTGTCTATGCTTGTTTTAGCCTGCTGCCATTGCTGTGCTGCCATCCATAATGTCCCGATTCTTGTATATACGGAAGCTTTATTTTTTGCTAAAGGAAGTGCCTTGTCATATGCAGTCATAGCGTCTCCTGGCATTCTCTTTAACCTGTATGCATCACCCAGTGTATAGTAGTAATATGCAGGAACTTCTTTTCTCTGAGCTCTTTCGATGGCTTTATTCAGAAACTGAATAGCAAGATCAGGAGAGTTGTTCTTTTCAAATAATGTCAAAGCTTCAGCAGCCCTGAACAATACTTCTGCATCTTTCTCTCTTGAATCACTTACAATCTTCTGAATTTCAGCAATTGCATTCTTATCACCTTTTCCAAGTTTAACCGTTGCTAAACCAATTTTATTTAAATAACTTTTGCTGTCTGCAGCAATACCTTTATTAAAGCTGTCGGTTGCTGCCGCAAAATCAGGCTCACCCTGCTTTAAGTAGGTATTTCCTAAGTAAAAATAATTCTCAGCAGTTGGTGCTGAAGCAATCATGTTCGTAAAATTAGTTTTTGCCTGAGCATACTTGTCGCTATCCATACTGTTAATTCCATCCTGTACCGTCTGTGCAAAAGCAAAGTTGGTAAAAAACACCACAGCTGCTCCAAAAGCAATCTTTTTTACATTCATATTCATTATATCTTTCATTTTTTTATTTATAATTGACATTATATGTCCACAATTTCCAGACCAAAATAATATATTTATCTGGGTTACAGATACACTTTAATACTTTTTAACGCATTTGGACTTCTCTTCTGTAGAGATTGTAAGGCTGCAAACCTTCTTTTTCCACAATCATCTGTCCCAGTTGCGTACATGAATACCTGATGAACCCATTAGCTAGATTAAAATTTCCCTCATTAGTTAAAAAGTACAGAACTCTTGTGAAAGGATAATTCATCGTTCGCAGGTTCCCGGCATCTGCTGTATACTGTTTGCCTTTGTATTCAACAGGCAGAATCTTAACCATACTTTTCAGCTTTTCAGACTCTTTGTCATAGGGACGGCTGAATGTATTAAGACCGATAACACCTATTTTACCGGGATATTTATTAAGATCTTCAATGACATTCTTACTTCCGGGAATAATGGAAAACTTCAACTCCTTGGGCTGTTTTTTAAGCTTTTGGGCTATAAAATTCAGATTGCTGGAATTGGCTCCGTCAAAAATAAAAGCTTTATCATCAGACTGCATTCCCTGTGTTATTTCTTCTATGGAAATACTTTCTCTTGGTGAATCTTTAGGAACAACAAAAATAACGGCATCTGCCGCAAATTTCGCAGGCAGGAATTTCAGGTCTACCTGTTCTTCGTATGACTTTATTTCTTCTGCTGACAGATCTCTGGACATTACGATGATCTTTGCCTTATCTTTAAGCAAATCCAGAAAGCCTAAATCTTCCTTTTTGGTTGCTACTTTAATTTTGGTTTCGGGATAATTGATCATATATCCTTCTGCCAAAGCTTCGGTAACACTTTTAAAGGATTCATCGGTAAGAATCGTCATTTCCCCTTTATGGTAAGACGGTGATTTTTCTTCTTTTTTACAGGCTGTTGCTATAATACTGAGGAAAAACAGCATGATAATTTTAACACTATTTTTCATCTCCCGAATTTTTAATTCTTGTTACTGCCCTGTAAATTCTAAAAAGTCCGTAAAGGATAAGCAAAACACCCAACGCGTAGGCGATACCCGGTTCCAGAACTGTAAAGAAGAACTTATAAAGCATCACTACAACTCCTAGAACAATATAAAACAATCCCGTAATCAGGGATAACCAATTGAACATCATATAGCAAAAATACCAAAAAAAATAAAAAGGGAAGCATATGCTTCCCTTTTTTAATATTATTTAAAGATAATTTATTATAATTAACCTTCAAAGTTCATAGTCAGAGGTAATCTGAATCTGTAACGTACAGACTGCCCGTTGATTTTAGCAGGAGTCCATTTGTTTTTAATAGATTTGATTGTCCTGATCGCTTCAGAATTAAAGTCTGAATTTCCTCCGGAAGCCTTAACGTCTGTAATACTTCCGTCTCTTTCTACTACGAAAGTAATTTCAGTTTTTACAGTACCCTCGTCTCCGTTCATCGCAGAACCGTCAAAGTTACTTGAAACTTTATTTCTGAAGGCATTAATACCTCCAGGGAATTCCGCAGTCTGCTCAACCTCGGTATATACCTGGTTTTCATTTACCTGTGGCTTAACTTCAGCTGTTGAAGTTCTGGTACCGGTAGATGGCGGTGGCGGCGGTGGTGTATAAGCCGGAGCTTTTACCCCTTCCTGTGCTACCAGACCTGTCTGTGTTTCCAACTGCTTGGAAATCGGCGGCGGCGGCGTTTCAATTTTAGGAGCTTTTACAGGCTCCGGAACTACGTTCTGGATCACCTCAATTTTCTCCTCCTCTTTTGGTGGAGGTGGTGGAGGTGGTTCTTCTTCTTTTGGCTGCTCGATAATTCTATCTTCCTGAAGAATCTCTACCAAATCTGCCTTAACCTCTTGTGGAGGTGGTTCAGTAAGTCTCTTGATCGTAAGATAAATAAAAGGAGACAAAGCCGCAACAAGGAATAATGCTGTTCCAACAATAAAAGATTTTGTCAGAAGCCTAGGGTACTGATTTCTTAAATCGTATGCACCATATTCTTTGTTTCTATTTTCAAATACAATCTCATCTAAAGTAAGATTAGAATCGTACGCATTTTCGTTTGCCATAGATTTACAATTTTATGGTTAATTTACTTTGTTGCCGGCGCTGCAGCAGCTGCTCCGGAGTTACCTACTTTTCTATCATAAATGGCTTTTTCCCAAGGCTTGAGATCAGTAACCCCGTACTGCTCACTCTTTGTAATGGCCATTTCATCAAGAATATCAACAAAGTTTTTATATACAGCATCGTCAGTCGGTTTGATAATCACCGTAAATTTGGTTCTATCTGCCGCATTTGCTTTTGCCTGCTCAATAACCTTTCTGATTCCTTCTCTGTCAAAAGAAGTTTCATTAAGCGTCTGGTCCGTTAAAGACGTATTGTCCTGCTGGTGCCAGAAAATCTTATTGTCTTTCCCTAACAACAAAGAGATGGAGTTTGAAAGTTTAATTTCCGTTGGAGGTGGTTTTTTAGTCTCATCTTTCGGTTTAGCCGGAAGACCCAAATCCATCACATTCGGTTTAGAGAATGTAGTTGTGAACATAAAGAAGGTAATCAATAGAAAACCCAAGTCCACCATCGGAGTCATATCGACTCTGGTACTCTGTTTCTTGGAACGTACCTTCCCGCCTTTGGCGCCCTTTTCCTGTACTTGTACTTCTGCCATTTCTAAATGATATTATTCATTAGGTTTACCTTCTTGTGATGTAATCAACCAAAATTTAAGAAAATCAATATCTCTTAAACCCTCAAACAGGCTTTTAACTTTTGGATATTCAGTAGTAACGTCACCCTTAATCGCTAACTTGTATTCAGGATTCACGCTTAAACTTTCTTTTACCCAATCCACTAATTGCTTATTTGTACTATCCATAGGAATCCCTGTAGGACTCTTGAAATTCTTCTGCTCGTCATCTGGCAAATCAAGATAGCTCTTGAGCTGGTTCATAGGAACCCCAATAGCCTGTACTTTCTGAAATGCAACTTTTTCGTTATTGTCAAAAGTAACCCCGTACTTTTTACCCATATTTTCCAAAAGCTGTACTCTCTCTGATGCATTTTCTACCGGCTGGAAATAAAATTTTCCGTCCGGAGTAGCGTTGATGGTCATCAAGCTGGCATCAGGAAGTAACTTCTCTGATATTGAAGATGGCGGTTTGATCTGCTCCACGTCAGGTTTTTTAAACTGAGTGGTCAAGATAAAGAATGTAAGCAGTAGGAATGCAACGTCACACATCGCCGTCATATCCGTAACTACTCCATGTCTTTTTGGTTTGACTCTCGCCATTATTATTAATAATTTTTAATTAAACTTCTGTTACTTAATACAAATTCTCTGCTGATTCTTAGTTGAATTCAGCGAAAGACTGCTGGATGCTCATTGCGATCTCGTCGATCTTATAAGTCAATCCGTCAATTTTAGAAGTAAAGTAGTTGTAAAGCATGATCGCGATTGCTGAAGTACCAATACCTAACGCCGTGTTGATCAAGGCCTCAGAAATACCGGTAGAAAGTGCAGCTGCATCCGGAGTACCTCCTCCTGAACCTAATGCAAAGAATGCCTTGATCATCCCGATTACCGTTCCAAGTAGTGCAATTAGGGTAGCAACAGTACCTAGTGTAGAAAGGATCATCATATTTTTCTCAAGCATTGGCATCTCAAGTGTTGTAGCTTCTTCGATTGCTTTGTTAAGCGCTACCATTTTCTGCTCTTTGTTTAATGTTGTGTCATGAGACAAAGCTTTGTAAGTCGTAAGACCTTCTTTCACTACATTACCAACAGAACCCTGCTGTCTGTCACACTCTTCTAAAGCTTCATCAACTTTGTTCTGGTTAAGCAAGCTTCTTACCTGTACAACGAAGTTGTCTAAGTTACCTTTTCCGGCAGCTTTGCTAAGCACGAAATATCTTTCAAAAGAGAAAACCACTACCGTAAGCATGAAAGTGATCAGGATCGGTACAATTACCCCTCCTTTGTAGATAATTCCCAAGAACGAATCCGGGTGAATGTCTTTTCCTTCAACATCGGAGAAAGCTACAGACGCCGCACCTAATTTGTCAGCATCTTTAAAGTTCCCCGGGCTCCCCAAGACGAATAAATAAATACAAATTCCTATAGCTAAGATGATAGGAATAATAACAGCTGGATTTAAACCTCCCGCCTTTCTAGCAACTAATTGCTCATCATTTTTTGAAACATTCATTTCCATATTTAACTAAATTATATTGTTTTAAAATTTTACAAATGTAAATTAAAGGCAAAAATAATTAAAATACAATAGTCTCAAATAACATTTTATTTTTTTTTGACAATGAAATTTTAATACGCTTTCGATATTATAATTATTTTAACTTTTATTGGTAATATTCCCTAATTTGGGTGTTTATGTTAAAAATTCAAAAAAAATTCACACTTATTTTTCTTAAATTCCCAATGTTAATTTTCTTTTAAATTACGATATTCACAATTCTGTGAGGCACTACAATGATTTTTTTCGGTGCTTTACCTTCCAGAATCTGCAGGATTTTTTCATCTTTAAGCACTATTTCTTCCACTTCTTTAGCCGAAAACTGTGCCGGAAGCGACAACTTGAACTTTGTTTTGCCGTTTATGCTTACCGGATACTCTATTTCATCTTCTACCAGATAGTCTTCGTTCAAAACCGGAAACTTTTCAAACTCGATAGATTCCTTATGGCCTAACAAACTCCACAGCTCTTCACAGATGTGCGGAGCATACGGCGAAATGATAACGGCTAAAGGTTCTAAAATATTGCGTTTGCTGCATTTTATTTTTTGCAGTTCGTTCACAGCAATCATAAAAGATGATACGGAGGTATTGAAAGAGAAGTTTTCGATATCATACACTACCTTTTTTATTAAGGTATGCAATACTTTATATTCCGCTTTCGTCGGTTCCGCATCTGACACTTCAAAAACTTCGCCATTAAAGTATAAGTTCCAGAATTTCTTCAGAAATCCGTACACTCCGCTTAGTCCCTGTGTATTCCATGGCTTAGATTGCTCCAATGGCCCAAGGAACATTTCATACAGTCTCAAACCATCTGCTCCGTACTCTTCACAGATATCATCAGGATTGACTACATTGTATTTTGACTTGGACATTTTTTCCACTTCACGGCCTGTAATGTATTTTCCGTCTTCCAGAATAAATTCTGCCTCTGCATAATCCGGTCTCCATGCTTTGAAAGCTTCCGTGTCTAATTCATCGGATGTTCCTTTTAATAAAGATACATCAACGTGGATTTGTTGAGTCTCGTAATCTTTTGCTAAATTTTTGGATATATATTGATTTGTTCCGGCAACTCTATATACAAAAGCACTCATCCCCAAAATCATCCCCTGATTGATCAGTTTCTGGAAAGGCTCATCATTATTTATATATTTCCTGTCTTTTAGGAACATATTCCAGAAACGGGAATACAATAGATGGCCGGTGGCATGTTCACTTCCCCCGATGTATAAATCTACCTGTCCCCAGTAATCAGCTGTTTCTTTTTTAACAAAAGCATTATCATTATGGGAATCCATATACCTCAGGAAATACCATGAGCTTCCTGCCCATCCGGGCATAGTAGACAACTCTAACGGGAACACTGTTTTTCCATCAATCAAATCGGTGTCGACTATTTTGCGGTTTGCTTCATCCCAGGCAAACGATTTTGCATTTCCCAACGGCGGATCTCCGTCTTCTGTCGGTAAGTATTTTTCAACTTCCGGAAGTTCCAGCGGCAATGCTGAAGCCGGCAAAGTATACGGCATCCCATCTTTATAATAAACAGGAACGGGCTCGCCCCAATACCGCTGTCTTGAGAAAATAGCGTCACGCTGTCTGTAATTCGTGGTTCCCTGACCGATCCCTTTTTTCTCAATGGTAGCAATGATCATCAATTTTGCCTCTTCATAACTCAGTCCGTTCAGAAAATCAGAATTGACGCAGGTACTCGTTTTGGAATCAAAGGATTTTTCCTGAATGTCTTCCTCCGTTTCAACCACTTTTCTGATCTCCAGATTGAATTTCTTTGCAAATCTGTGATCACGCTCATCATGTGCGGGAACGGCCATTACAGCTCCTGTTCCGTAGCCCATTAAAACATAATCCGAAATATAAACCGGCATGCTTTTATTGCTGAACGGATTGGTAGCATAAGCTCCCGTAAAGGCACCTGAAACGTTTTTCACGTCAGACATCCTGTCTCTTTCCGTTTTTTTGGAAGTTTCTTCAATATACTCATCTACCTCAGCTTTCTGTTCTGCCGTGGTAATGGTTTCCACTAAAGGATGTTCCGGGGCCAGTACCATAAAAGTGGCTCCGAAAATAGTATCGGGCCTGGTAGTAAATACTTCTATAAAATTAACAGATGTCGGCTCGGAGGTGTTTTCATTGTCTTTTGTTGATTCCAGTCCTTCAATCTCAAACCTCACCTGCGCGCCCTGGGATTTCCCGATCCAGTATTCCTGGGAATCTTTTAAAGGCTGAGGCCAGTCCAATGTTTTAAGGCCCTGTAACAATCTTTCTGAATAAGCGGAAATCCTCATACTCCACTGCATCATTTTTTTCTGGAAAACCGGGAAACCTCCTCGTTCGGATTTTCCGTCTTTCACCTCATCGTTGGCCAGTACGGTTCCCAAAGCAGGGCACCAGTTTACGGTTGTTTCCGCTCTGTAGGCCAGACGGTAATTCAATAAGATATCTTCTTTATCAATTTCAGAAGCGGCATTCCATTCTTCTGCCTTAAAATGAAGTTCTTCATTCTGATAGGCATGCAATCCTTCCGTTCCTTTTAATTCAAAATGACTGATCAGGGTTGATATCGGTTCTGCCCTATCGGTATCTTTATTATACCATGAATGGAAAAGTTCAATGAAGATCCACTGTGTCCATTTATAATAGGAAGCATCTGAAGTTCTCAGTTCCCTGCTCCAGTCGAAAGAAAAACCGATCTTTCTCAGCTGCTCTTCGTATCTCGTAATATTCTGTTCCGTGGTAACGGCAGGATGCTGCCCGGTCTGGATTGCATACTGCTCAGCAGGAAGCCCGAAGCTGTCATACCCTACCGGATGAAGAACATTGAACCCCTGATGTCTTTTATACCTCGCGTAAATATCAGAGGCAATATATCCAAGCGGATGGCCTACGTGGAGGCCCGCCCCGGATGGATACGGGAACATATCAAGAACATAAAATTTAGGTTTGTCTGTCTTATCGGAAGTTTTATAGGTCTGGTTATCCTCCCAATATTTCTGCCACTTTTTTTCTATCTGCTGATGATCGTAAAACACTTTTTATATTTAGATATTAGATGTTAGAATTAGATATCGGACTTAAAATTTCTTTAACTCCAAAAATCAGGATTCACAAAAATAATGATTTTAAAAGAAATGGAAATTTAATTTTGGATTAAATATGATAAAACAAAAAAATCCCATCCGGAGATGAGATTGTATATTGTTTATAAATAACCTGATCTTACTGAGGTATTCTTTTCAATGTAAAGGTCTCAGAATGAAATTCCGTAGGATCTGTTGTATCTTCAAAAGAGACATTTAAAGTGGTGTCATTAAGCAATGTTACTTTTCCTTTACCCGGCTCTACAATTCCCTGGTATTTAACCTGGATCGCCTTACTGTCTCTGTCATAAGTATAGGTAAAGTTTCTGTCGAAATTAGGTTCACACGTCCCCGGTATTGCACTGTCTCCGTTGTCTGTCCTTTTCCCGGCTGAACCTTCTTTAAATACCCATCGTGATGTTTTCTGGCATGTGGTGTCATAAGAAATACCATCAGAAACAGGCGTACCTCCTATAGGAACAATTGTAACGACTTTCTTTATAGGCTGCCATGTCCCGACAATAGGATATTCTATGGTATTATCATTGTCATCGTTATCACATCCGGTAGCAACGAATAATGATAAGCCTGCAAACAGTAATGCTAATTTCTTCATGTATCAAATTTTTGAAGCCCTAAAATTATAATTTTTTTGATGTATTTAATAATTTTTTATCAAAAATTTATAACAAAGCCCTTTATTTTCAAAAATATAACGTTGAAGGCGTACAATATTACCTCTATTTAATAAATTATGAATACAGGAATAAACCTGTATTCTTTAAAAAAAACTATTTTTGCACAAAACAATGCAAATGCAAGACATTACGAAAAACAACTTTGACTTCTTACGTGTTCTCCTCGCTTTTATCGTTTTCGTAGGACACCTGGGAGCACTCAGTGCCTCTGAAGAACTCAAAATTTTCGAGAAAAGTCCTGTAGAGCTTGCCGTTTTCGGTTTTTTTATCGTCAGCGGATTCCTTATTGCCAGAAGCTATGACCGGTCTTCAAGCTTAAAAAGCTATTTGAAAAAGAGGATCAAAAGAATTGTCCCGGCCTATCTGCTGGTTGTTTTTTTATGTGCCATCTTGTTAAGCCTTGTCAGTACACTTCCTTTTAAAGAATATTTCAGCAATACGCAGGTTTATAAATACCTGTTCTGGAATTCTGTATTTTTAAATTTCCAGGCACCCTGGCTTCCCGGCGTTTTCGGCAACCAGGCGGTTAACGGCGCACTCTGGACCCTTAAGGTAGAAATGTGCTATTACTTTTCCGTTCCGCTGTTGTTCCTGTTTTTTGGCAAAAACAATAAATACAGGAATGTCAGCTTAATGGTCATTTATTTCCTGTCGCTGGTTTATCTTAATTATTTTGAATCCCTGGATAAAATTTCATTGTCCAAGCAGATTCCCGGAGTATTATGTTATTTCATACCCGGAATGCTCATCTATTTTAATTTTGACAAGTTTATAAAACATAAAAATATCCTGTTCATTATTGCAGTGGTTACCGTCTGGATTGATCTGATTTTCGATATTAAGCTTTTCTCTCCGATGATGATCGGTATCATTGTTCTTTATATTGCTTATTCCCTCAAATTCCTGAACAATTTCGGAAAATACGGAGACTTTACCTACGGGATTTATATTTTTCACTTCCCTATCATCCGGGTTTTTACCACACTGGGATTTTTTAAAGACTACAATCCGTTTGTCATGGCATTCGTCTGCATGCTCGTGGTTATTGCAGTCGGTATCAGCTCATGGCACCTGTATGAGAAAAAATTTTTATAATTAACTGCAAAATACAAATGAAAGACCTGGTATCCATCATCACACCGTCATACAATTCCGCAGAATTTATTGAGGAAACAATACAGTCCGTACTAAACCAAACCTATGAAAACTGGGAGTGGCTGATTACAGATGACCTTTCCAGTGACCAGACTGTAGAAATTTTACGGAAATACAATGATCCGAGAATTAAGTTACAGATCCTGGAGCAGAACGGAGGTGCCGGAAACGCCAGAAATAAAAGCCTTGAAAGAGCCCAGGGAAGGTATATTGCTTTCCTTGATTCTGATGATTACTGGTATCCGGAATATCTGGAAACCATGACGGCTTATATGAAGGAAAATAATGCTGAGCTGGCATACTGCAATTATTCCAGATGTGACGAGCATACTATGGAACCTATTTTAAAAGATTTTCTGGCAGATAAAACCGTTACTTTTTTCAATCTGCTTAAAACCTGCAGGCTGGCTCCGGTTTCAACCGTTTATGATACGAAAAGGGTCGGTAAATTTTTCTTTCCGGTAAAAAGCAAGCGTGAAGACCATGTGATGTGGCTGAATTTACTGAAAGAAATCCCGGAAGGACATCCTGTACAGAAAACCATGGCCAAATACAGGATGCGTGAGAACAGCGTCTCCAGGAAAAAGAAAAACATCATCAAAGATCAGTATCTTGTGTATAAAGATTTTATGGGATTTTCTACTTTTACGTCGTTATATTATACCGCGAACTGGGCCCTGAACGGGTTTCTAAAATATTCTAAAATTTTTAACTGATGGAGTATTCTAAAGAGTTTAAAGCTGCATTGAGTGCATTTTCAGGCATAGAGAAAGACCGCCTTATTTTCAGGCTGTTAAAGAAAGACCCGCTTTTATCTAAAAAGCTGTATTTTGAACTTATTGATCCTGAAACTACTGATGACAAAAGAAGTGCGATGGAAGAGCATATTCAGGAGAAAGTGCAGCTGGCCTCGAAATACATCGGCAATCCTAAATATTTCCTGACCATCATCCGGAAAATAAGCGGGGAAATTACGGAACATGTTAAAATAACTACCGATAAATTCGGGGACGTATCTCTTAATTTACTGTTGGTTGATGCCATCTTACGGCATAATGAAGATCTCAGCCGGCAACGGTTTGACAATGTGTATAAGCTTTATCTTTACCTCATCAATAAAACAGTAAGGTCATTGCTTCTGATTAAAAAACTGGATGAAGATTACTGGATGGAATTTGATGAGCAGCTGGAAAACCTGAAAGAAAAGGTATTAAAAAACCACTATTTATCGAAGCTTTTTATCAACAATGAAATAGATTTCAACTGGCTCAGGACTGAAAATATTCCTGATCATTTTGACCTTATTATTAAAGATATAAAAAACCAGGGCTTCTTACGATAGCATTTTTCTGATGATTAACTCTGTTGAGTCCGGTTTTTCGCTGACGAACTTTTCAGCTTTGGCAGACATGACCTGAAGCATTTCTTCGTTATTGATCAGGAAGATCACAAAATCAGCAGCAAGGCCTGCATTTTCAAAAGATTTCCCTCCGTCCACAGAAATCAGTTCATCTGCCTCCGGATTTTTTCTGTAATGGTTCCCGAAAATCACCGGAACGCCAAAAGTGGCTGCTTCAAGAATATTGTGCAGTCCTGCATCATGGAAACCTCCGCCTACAACGGCAATGTCTGCATAAGAATATAATTTGGAGAGTAAACCAATGCTGTCTATAATTAAAACCCTCGATGTGAACTGTTCATCCGGCCCGGTAATTTCACTGTATAAAACCGCCTCAGGAAAAACCTGTTTTAAGTGCTGAACCCGTTTCAGGTCATGCGGCGCAATAATCAGCTTTACATAAGGACTGGAGAGTAAAACTTCCTCTGCAATTTTCTCTTCCGCCTGCCAGGAACTGCCAAAAACCACAGCCTTGTCATTCCCGATAAAATCTGTGATAAAAGGAACGTGGTTATCCCGATCCCTCAGCTGTTTTACGCGGTCAAACCTTGTATCTCCCGTTACGGAAGCCTGCATCAGGCCAATGCTTCTTGCCAGAGCAAAAGACATATCCGTCTGATGGAAAAACCAGTCGATATTTTTCTGCAGTTGCTGTACAAACCATTTTCCGTAAGAGGTAAAAAAAGACTGTCCGTCATAAAAAAGAGCCGAGATCACATACGTTTTTGCTCCCTGATTTTTCAGTTCCTGAAGCAGGTGATACCAATACTCGTATTTTACCGTAAAAAACAGTTCAACGGAAAACTGTGATACAAAATTCTTTACATGAGATTTTTTGTCAAATGGCAGGTAACAGACAACATCTGCAATATGCTTCTTTTTAACAACATTTTCGTACCCTGACGGCGAGAAGAAAGTAACCAGGATTTTACGGTCAGGAAATTTTTCTTTCAGCTGCTCCAGAACAGGAAGTCCCTGCTCATATTCCCCCAGGCTGGCTGCATGCATCCAGATCACCCGGTCCGTTCTTGAAAAAGCTGATTTTACTTTCTGCAATGATTCTTTTCTCCCTTCAACGCCTTTTTTAGTTTTATCATTGAATAACGAAAAAACCTTCATCCCGAAGATGAGCAGATTAATAAATATGTGATACAAAAATGCCATGCTTCTGATATTATTTAAATAAGCCTACGAGAATAAAAACAGTAATTAAACTGCCAATGACAGTGAGAAATGAAATTGCCAGCGGAACTTTCGGCTTCACTGTTTCATCAAAAGAATACCTGAACATATAATCCTGGCTGTTCAGGAAAATCAGTGCGATTAAAACAAACAGCCACCTTATGAATATTTCCATGATAAGAAACTGTGCATATTTATTTTCTTCGGTAATTTCTACAGGGAAATTGGCAGCACCGGCATCTCTGCTTACCCATGTGAATATAAAATAAAATACAGTGAGCAGAGCAGGCAGTAAAAAAGAGTATTTTCTGTTGCCGAAACGGTCTGCTTTACCGTCAAAATCAAAATGAACGGGAATGGTCTGCGGCAGGGTTGCATAATGTTTTATGGTAAACCTCCATAAAAAAACCAGCAGCCCGAAATTAAAAACATCAAAAATAACCAGAAATGTATCTTTCATTTCAGAGGAATTAAAACGTTATAAAATATTTTTAATTACCCTTAGCTTATGGGTATGCTTATTCATTTCCTTATTGAAAATCCCTGTAGAATCCAGTGTATCAATCCTCACCTTTCCCGAAGCATGGATGATCCTTTGATTGTCCAGCATAATGCCTACATGGATGATCTTTCCTTCTGCATTTTCGAAAAACGCCAGGTCGCCCGGACGGCTCTCCTCTACAAAAGTAAGCGACTCCCCCACTTCTACCTGCTGGGAAGTATCTCTCGGCAGCTTTACGCCGTGAATTTTATAAACCAGCTGGGTAAATCCGGAACAGTCTACCGCGAAATAACTTTTTCCGCCCCACAGGTAAGGAACATTTAAAAACTCCTTAGCGGTAAGGGAAATACTCTCACGCACATCATGGCTCCGTCTGGAAGCTACTGCAGGAAATTCAACCTCTGAACCCATTGACAGCAGCATCTTTCCGTCACGCATTAAAACGGAAGAAAAATCTTCAGTAATAACCGTAACTTTCCGTCTGGCCAGATCCTCCCCGGTTACAGGTTTTAACTGTTTGGTATCCATCCACCCTTCATAGCCGTCATAATGCATTTTTATCCGGGTCCAGTTTTTATTGACTTCCAGAATATCCGCACTTTCCCCGAACAGTATTTCCGTAACAATTTCCGCCCGGTCAGAACTTTCTGCACGAACGGGTGCTACGGTAACCACACAAATTCCTTTATCCATCAAGTTATATTATTGAATGATTATTTTCTGCGGAGAAAATTTACTCCGTCCCGCAAAGGTAAAATAAGATTTTCAAAATCGTCATCTTTTGCAATCAAATCATTTAATTCCTTAATCACCTGCGTAGACCGCTGTTTCGGGTTTTCTTCCAGTACTTTTCCGTACCAGAGTACATTATCGAACATGATCACCGATCCGGATGCTGTTCTTGGTTTTATAAGCCTGAAATATTCTGCATAGTTCTCTTTGTCTGCATCAATGAAAACCAAGTCAAAAATTTCCTCTGTCTCCTTTAAAAATTCTTTGGCATCCTGAAGCCTGAAATTGATCTGCGAAGAATATGCACTTTCGGCAAAATATTTCCTCGGCAAATGTGCCAGGTCCTCATTAACGTCCAGTGTCGTGATTTTTCCGTCTTCAGAAAGGCCTTCCGTTAAGCATAGTGTAGCATACCCGGTAAAAGTCCCGATTTCAAGAATGTTTTTCGGGCGGAGCATCCTGGAAATGATCGTTAACAGCCTTCCCTGCTGATATCCGGAAATCATATGCGGCTGCGTGGTTTTCTGATAGGTCTCCCGCCTTAACTTTTTCAGAATTTCAGGTTCCGAAGAAGCGTGGGTTTCCAGATACCGGTCCATTTCCGGATTTTTTTCTTCAAAAAAGCTCATGATACAAATTTTGTGATTCAAAATTACTTAAATATAGGCAAAAAGCATGAATAATAAGAAGACAGGGAGCACGAGATAAAAATTTACTTAAAATACCGTAGAAATACGGATAGTTTGGTATGATAATAATTCTAATTTTGCAACGCAGGGTAAACACTAAGACCAAGATGAATGAAGGAGAAAAAAAACAAATTAACCACAGAATCAGAGAACCGCAGTGCCGCAAGGTGCTGCGAATTCTTATCCAGACACTGCCAAACTGAAAATATCCGGATCAATTTTTAAACGGATCAATCATCCTGTTACTTAAAAAAGAAGAACTTATCTGATAAAAAAACAAATCCCGAAGCAATTCGGGATTTGTTTTTATTGATTGAATGTTGTTTTAATTATTTCTTTGGCGTGATGTCCATCAGTTTCATGAACTCATCCAGTTTAGGCATGATGATGATCTCCGTTCTTCTGTTTTCAGCTCTTCCGGAAACACTCATGTTTGTTGCTTTAGGATTAAATTCAGAACGTCCTCCCGCTGTAATTCTTGCCGGGTCAACACCAAACTGAGTCTGCAGGACTTTAGCTACGGAAGTTCCTCTTAAAGCAGAAAGATCCCAGTTGTCTCTCGGTAAATTTGAAGAATTTAAAGGGGCATTATCGGTATTCCCTTCAATCAGTACAGAATATTTGTCATAGTCGTTGATTACTTTGGCCACTTTGCCAAGTACTTCCTGAGCAGCAGGCAATACATTGTAATCTCCTGTCTTATATAACATTTTGTCTGAAAGTGAAATCATTACTACTCCTTTCAGCACTTTTACCTGAACATCGCTGTCCGCTACATTATCCAAAGATCTTTTCAGCTTGTTTGATAAAGCCAGGTTTAAGCTGTCATTTTTCGCATTGCTTGAAATCAGCTGCTTGATATAAGAATTTGAAGAATTGATCTCGCCCACTAACTTATCAATGTTTGCCGAACTTTTCCCTGTATTTGAAAGACAGGCATCCAACGAAGATTTTAAAGCGTCATGCTGGCTTTTCAGCAAACCGTTTTCACTTGCCAAAGCAGAGTTCTGAGATTTCAGATCCTGAATTTCTCTTTGTCTTTCCCCTACGTTTTCAATACACTGTTTGTAATTCGAGCTTAATGCATCATACTGCTTTTTGCTGATACAAGATGTCATCCCCAACACCATTGCAGATACTGCTAAGATTTTAAATATTTTCATAAATAATCATTTTTAGACGGTCCAAAGGTAAAAAATTCATTTTAATTATATGGATTATCTTTGTACAAAGAAATTCTCAGCATCCATGTTGAACCCATCAGGCTTAAAAAAACAATTAAACCACCTTATTCATCTTCCTGAACGCAGAAGCTATCTTATTGCGGTGAGCGGCGGTGCTGATTCTATGGTGCTCGTCTGGCTGTTTAATGAGTTAAAGGATGCGGGATATACATTTCAGGTTGCCCATGTGAATTACGGGCTTCGGGGCAGTGATTCGGATCTGGACCAGAAAGTTGCTGAAGATTTCTGTAAAAAAAACAATATTAAGTTTCATTTATACCAGGTTTCTGAAAAAGACCGGAAGCCCGGAAACTCCATCCAGCTCTGGGCGCGGGAATTGAGGTACCGGTTCTTCAGAGAAGTTCAGGAAAAGGAACATCTGGAATTTCTGGTAACTGCCCATCATCTGAACGACCAACTGGAAACATTCATCATTAATCTTTCCAAAGCATCGGGAATTAACGGCCTGAGCGGAATTCCGGCAAATAGCAACGGTATTTTACGCCCTCTTTTAAATTTCACAAAAGAAGAAATTTATCGTTTCGCGAGAGAAAACAACATTGCCTATCGTGAAGACCTGTCTAATCAGAAAAATGATTACCTGAGAAACAGGATAAGAAACCGTATTGTTCCGGAACTGCTTGAAACCAATGGCCATTTTCTGGAGAATTTCAGAAAAAGCCTGTCTTATTTAAATCAGACCAAGGATTTTGTTCAGGAACAGATCCAGGAGACAGAGAACCGGATTTCTATTGCTGACGAACCGCATACAATTTTATCCCGTGAAAAACTGGCTCAGGAAAGTGACTTTGTGAAATTTGAAATTTTAAAAAAATACGGTTTTAATCAGGAAAACGAGATTCCTAAAATTTTTAATGCTGAAAGCGGGAGCTCTTTTTTTTCAGCAGATTACCGGCTTATCATTAACCGGGAAGAACTGATCTTTAAAAAAAGGACAGGTGATGAAGAGCAAAATCAGGATGAAGAAATTGTCCTGATTGAAAATTTTGATTTTTCTGAAAACCAAATCCTTATTAATCTCGAAAGTAATATTGGCAGCATTGAAGAAATCAATAAAACTTTTGAATGGTGTTTTGATGCCGGAAAACTCCGCTTTCCTTTGCGGTTAAGACGGCAACAGGACGGTGATGAATTTTTTCCGTACGGTTTTTCAGGGAAAAAGAAAGTCTCCAAGTTTTTTAGGGACGAAAAAATATCTATTTTAGCGAGGCGAAAAATATGGGTTCTGGCTGACCGTGAAAATTCCGTACTCGGGATTATTCCGTACAGGCAGGACCGGAGATATGCAGGGGATGAGAAAACCAACAATATTCTCAGAATTTTTAATAAAAGCAAAAATGAAATTTAGAAACTGGTTTTTATTGGTTCTGCTGTTTTTAGCAGCGGGAATTAATGCACAAATCAAAAATCCTGTAAAATTTAAATTTACAATCAACGAATTAGGGAACAACCAGTATGAAGCCGTGCTGAATGCAACCATGGAGAGCGGCTGGCATATTTATTCCAAAGATATTCCGGAAGATACAGGGATCCCGACTGAGTATAAAGTTTCGGGGAAAAACATTGAACTGATCGGAAAATTTACGGAAACCGGAAAAAAACATGAAGAGTTTTCTGAAGCTTTCGGAGGAAATATCGTGTATTATTCCAATACAGCGGGTTTTAAGCAGAAGTTCAGGTTAAAGGACGGAACCAAACCCGGCGATGCAGTTGCCGAAATTACGTATCAGACCTGCGACGACCGGGTCTGTCTGGCACCCAACACCCTGGAATTCACTAAACAGGTTACGCCTAAAGGTATTCCTGAGGAAACCGCCACAGCTGAAACAGCAGAACCTGCCAAAGATTCTGTACAAGCCGTGGAAACCGTGGCTGAAAATCCCAAAAAGGACGAAGTTACAGTTACGGAAACTTCAAAACTGGACCCGAAACAATTAAAGATAGCATCCATTGATTTCCAGAAACCCTTGACGGGCTGCGGGACAGCCACAGCAAAAGTGGATGAAAATTACTGGACTTATCTGTTCCTGGGCTTCATCGGAGGGCTTATTGCGTTGCTGACGCCATGTGTGTTCCCTATGATCCCGCTGACGGTTTCATTTTTTACCAAAGGCAACAAAAACAAGGCAAAAGGAAAAAGAGATGCTTTGATCTACGGATTCTTCATCTTCATGATTTTTGTTTTACTAAGTGTACCCTTTCATATTATTGACGGGATTGCAGGAAATGTATTCAACGAGATTTCCACCAGCGTATGGCTGAATATTGCATTCTTTATTATATTCATTTTCTTTGCAGGAAGCTTCTTCGGATACTATGACATTACGTTGCCGAGCTCAATTGCAAACAAATCTTCAAAAGCAGAAGAGGCCGGCGGAATCATCGGTATTTTCTTTATGGCCTTAACGCTTGTTATTGTTTCATTCTCCTGTACGGGTCCTATTTTAGGAAGCTTACTGGGAAGTGCCGTAACAGGTTCTACCAATGTCCCGATGCTGCTGACCTTTGCACTGGCCGGATTCGGACTGGCCTGGGCAATTATTTTCGGATTGCTGGCCCTGTTTCCGCAGGCATTACAGAGCCTTCCGAAATCAGGGGGCTGGATGAATACGGTAAAAGTGGTTTTAGGATTCGTAGAACTGGCTTTAGCCTTAAAATTCTTATCCAAAGCAGACCTTGTTTCTAAAACATTCCTGCTGAAAAGAGAGCTTTTCATCGCCATCTGGATTATTATTGCTCTTGGACTGACTTTATATTTATTCGGGCTTATCAGATTTCCGCATGATGATAAAAAACCGAAAATTTCAGTGGGCAGAAAAATTTTAGGTGTCCTGGGATTAGGGTTTGTGATCTATCTGGTGCAGGGATTAATTCCTTCAGACCGCCCGAAGCTTCAGCTGCTGAGCGGAATCCTGCCTCCGCTGAATGTAAGCTACTTTCATGACGAGAAAGACGGAATCCTGGGAATGCATCCGGAGCATGATTTCTTTACTGCTGTAGAGCTCGCAAAAAAAGAAAATAAGCCTGTGTTAATTGACTTTACAGGATACGGCTGTGAAAACTGCAGGAAAATGGAAGAATTTGTCTGGAGTGAACCCGATATCCTGCCGATCCTTCAGAATGACATTGTACTGGCTTCTTTATATGTTGATGATAAAGAAGAACTTCCTGAAGATCAGAAAACCAAAATTGATTTGGGTGACGGGCAGGTAAAAAAGGTTAAAACCATCGGCGACCGCTGGAGCCTGTTCCAACAGGTGAATTTCAACAACAATTCCCAGCCGCACTATGTATTGATAACACCGGACGGAAAAGTAATCAATACTCCGGTTTCAGGATATATGCCGAAAGAGGATTTCAAAAAATTCCTGGAATGCGGTGTTAATTTCTATAAAAAGAATAAATAACGGTTCCTGTATAAAAACAAAAGCCTTATCATTTAGCCGATAAGGCTTTTTTATGGTCCTAATTTTTAAGGTACTGTCAGAACAACTATCCAAAGAATACAAAATCAATAGATATTTACAATATCAGGTATGAATTTTGCACTAAAAACAAACAATAGAGATACTATTTTTATCTCTAAGAAATAACCGTTTAATATTTAAAAACTACAACCATGGCAGAAATCATTGCACAAGAAAAGCAGGGAGCAGGCAAACAGCGAAAAAAACCAATCCGCGTTGACATGACTCCGATGGTAGACTTAGGATTTTTACTGATCACATTCTTTATGTTTACCACCAATTTCACAAAACCTAATGTGATGGATTTAGGGTTACCGGCAAAAGGGCCACAGCCACCTCATAATGTTGTAATAGACAAAAATCAGGTCACTTTTATTTTAGGAAAAGACAATCGCGTTTTTTATCATCAGAGCAATAAAGAGTATTTAAACAAAAATAATTTAAAAGAAACTGATTTCAGCGGAATCAATATCACTAAAATCATTTCTGAAGCGTATGACCATGCTCCTAAAAAAGAGAACTTCACTATTATTATTGAGCCAACGGATGATGCGAATTATAAGAATTTCGTAGATGTCCTGGACAATGTCGCAATTTCCAAAAAAGAACGCTATGGAGTGACAGACATTAAACCATGGGAAAAGAAAGTGTATGAAGAATTAACTCAATAATATTTGTTTATCAGTAAATTTGAAAATAATAAGGAAAAGCTGTCCAAGCAGCATATTCATAAACAAAAGTTTAATATCGAAGGGCATTTCAGAATGCCCTTTTTTATTTATTTTTGGGGGATAATTTTATTCAATGAAAAACTTTTTAACTGCAGCGGCAGTCTCAGTTCTTATGATTTCGTGTACTAAAAAAGAAGCTTCTTCTACCGCAAACCATACGGACAGCACAAAAATCGTAGATTCCATTAATGCCGCAAGAACCAAAATAAATGACAGTATTAAATCTAAAAACCGTTTCAAAGATTTCAGCGGCACCCATAAATTCACCCATAACCTGATTAAGAATCCCGGCTCTGTAAATTTCGAAAAAATTAAGGGTGAAGCAGATCATTATAATGTTTCAGGCAATGCCGGCTCAGGAAAAAATTCTCTGAAGATTAAAGGTTTCATGGCGGTTGTTTCCGATAAACACATGAATTTCACCGGAGAAATTACCCAAAGTATTTCTGAAAATGACGGCGGAAAACCATACACACGTAAAGGTACCAAAACATTCCTGTCCAAAGACGGAGGAAAAACATTCAGGCTTCAGGATATGGTCAATGGTTCAGGATTTGTTGATTATATCGATATCCATTTTTAATTATTGAATTATGCTGAATTTTGAAAGAAAAGGAAACGGTAAAGAAATCCTGGTGCTGCTTCACGGCTTCATGGAAAACCTTACGATATGGAGTGATATGGAACCACATCTTTCCGGTGATTTTTCTTTGCTGAAGATTGATCTTCCCGGCCACGGACAGTCTGAAATAATGGCAGAAGTGCAGACCATGGAACTGATGGCAGAAGAAGTAAAAAAAGTACTGGATGACCAGAATATAGATAAAGTACACCTGCTGGGACATTCAATGGGAGGTTATGTTTCGCTGGGGTTTGCCGAAAAATATCCCGAATACCTGAAAAGCCTTACCCTGTTTTTTTCCACTTATTTTCCGGATGATGAAGAAAAAAAAGAACAGCGGATCAAAAGCTACCGGATTATAAAAGACGCTTTCTCCCATTACGCCAGAGCGGGAATTCCTAATCTGTTCAACCCGAATGAGCGGGATATCCTGGAAGGGAAAATTGAAACTGCATTGGAAACTGCATTATCTACAAACAATCTCGGTGCGCTTGCTTCTGTAAAAGGTATGGTGGACAGAACCGATAAGAAAAATGTTATTGAAAATCTTGACGCGAAAATTTTAATTCTTGCCGGAAAACATGACAATGCCGTAAAAACGGATATGCTGATCAAAAATCTTCCCGACAGAACCAATATCAAATCCTATATCCTGGATTGCGGGCACAACGGGCACTGGGAAAAACCCTGCATCTGCGCAGCCATTATCAACACGGAACTGCTTCATAACCTACCTAAAAAATTAGTTTTTTAAACATCGGTATGAGGGCATGTATAAAAGTTCAGCTTGCTGTTCTTAAAAAAGAGACTCCGGACACAGTGGCATTAATCAGGATTATTAAAAATCCCGTATCTTAGAGGGATTCAATTGTCTTAAATGGGGATTTTCACATTCAAAAAAAAGAAACCGGTTATCGGACTGACACTTTCGGGTGGCGGTATGCGCGGGATTGCTCATATTGCAGTCTTAAAGGCCCTGGAAGAGTATAACCTGAAGCCGCACATCATTTCGGGAACCAGTGCCGGATCAATTGTCGGGGCTTTTTATTCTTTCGGAAAAACGCCTGATGAAATGATGGATATTGTAAGAAAGACTACTTTTTTCTCAAGATCCTACTTAAGGCTTACGAAGAACGGTATCTTCAGCTCAAAATTTATTTTACAGCTTTTTCATGATCATTTTCCGGAAGACAATTTTAAAATCCTGAAAATTCCGGTATATGTAGCAGCTACGGAAATGACCCACGGCATCGTAGATTTCTTCTCGGAAGGCGAACTTTTTACGCCGCTCCTGGCTTCGTCAAGTGTTCCTTTTATTTTGCCGCCGGTAAGAATCGGAGAAAAAATATATGTTGACGGCGGTGTTCTGGACAACCTGCCGATTGAACCTATTATTGATAAATGTGATTTTCTAATCGCCTCACACGTTAATTCGATCAGCTATGACAGCCTGGAAAAAATGAGCCTGATGAAGGAATTTGACCGGATCCTGCACTTGGCCATCGCCAAATCGGTATACTCCAAAGCGAAATCCTGTGATCTCTTTTTAGATCCGCCCAAGATGACACAGTTCAGCCTCTTCAACAAAAAATTTCTTGACGTGATGTTTCAGGAAGCGTACGAATACACCTGTAAAGCACTCGAAGAAAAAGGATATTCAAGGTTTCAGTAAATCTACTGTTTCAGGAATGAGAATTAAGTATATTTTACCGTTACAGACGCTCCTCTCCTTCTATCCTGCTCTTAAAAGTTTCAATGGTGTCCTGCAAAGATTCATTGGATTTTCCTCCTGCTGCATTGATGTGCCCGCCTCCGCTGAAATATTTTCTTGAAAATTGGTTAACATCCATATCATCTTTGCTCCTGAAAGAAATCTTAATAAAATCATCATACAGGTCTTCCATGAAAAACGCGGCCATCTTTACGCCTAAGATGCTTAATCCGTAATTAACGAAACCTTCCGTATCTCCTTTCTGGAACCCATATTCTTTCAGCTCTTCTCTGGTAAGGTATAAAATCGCCACTTTTCCGTCTTTTGCCACCTGGATCCGTCCTAAGATCAAAGCCAGCAGATGAAGGCGTGAAACGGTGTTGGTATCCCAGGTATTGGAAGTGATCATGGCAGGATCTGCACCCTTTTCTATTAAATTGGCAACAATCCGGTGAGTCGTAGCACTGGTGGAACGGAAGCGGAATCCTCCGGTATCAGTCATGATACCTGTATACAGACATTCGGCAATATCTCTGTTCACCAGCTTTTCATCATCCATTGCTTCAATAAAATGATAGATCATCTGGCAGGTTGCCGGAATAACGGTATCTGAATAGACATAATCAAACGGCTCCGGCTGCTGATGGTGATCGATAAGTATTTTTTTACCGCCTGCATTGGTCAGCCAGTCTCCCAGCAGTCCGATCCTTGAAGGTGAATTGAAATCCAGACAGAAAATAACATCCGCTTCATTGATTAAATCGGAGGCAACTTTTCTTTTGTATTCCGCAATAAGCGTTTTCCTGGCTTCAGGCATCCATTTCAGGAACTTCGGGAAATCGTTGGGAACAATAACCTCAGCATGAATACCCTTGGCTTTCAGATAATGTTTCAACCCCAGACTGGAACCAATAGCATCACCGTCAGGATTATAATGCGTAAGAATTACTATTTTATTTTCCGGGATCAGTAAGGTATTGATTTCTAAAAGTTCTGCAGGTGTAAACATCATGATGTTTATTTTTTTAAATTTGAGTTTCCAAAGATAGAGCTTTTAGATAAATCATCCGTATTTTTGTTACCGATATAAAAATCATCCGGCCATCAGCCTTAAGCCGGAATAGAGAAAAAAAGATATTAATAATTAAAAAAAGATTTGCTAAAATTTGCAACTTTTAAAAAAAACCATATCTTTGCAACCTGAAAAATAATAGATAATTACGATTTAAACATATAGTAATGAGTAAAAGAACGTTCCAGCCATCAGAAAGAAAAAGAAGAAACAAACACGGTTTCAGAGAAAGAATGTCTACGCCAAATGGAAGAAGAGTTTTGGCTGCGAGAAGAGCTAAAGGCAGAAAGAGTTTAACTGTAAGTGCAGCACGCGCTAAGAGATAATCTTTATTATTATCATATACAAATCATGCTTGAAAAGAAGTTTTTCAGGCATTTTTTGTTGTTAAAATTTGCCAAAATTAAAGGTTATTCATCTTCTTTTTCCTATTTTTAAATTCTGAAAAATTTCTTAGAAAAAGCAATATTAAAACTGAATTATGCCACATACCAATATATCAGGAGATAATATCATAACCCTTCAGCATGCAAAAATTGCACAGAAGAACTTCACGGTTCTTTCCGATGTGAATCTGAATATTAAAAAAGGAAGATTCTGTTATCTTATCGGGAAAACAGGTTCCGGAAAAAGCTCTCTGCTGAAAACCTTATACGGGCACATCCCGTTAGTTTCAGGACATGGCGCTGTGGTGGGTTTTGATCTGGCAAAATTAAGAGCTTCTGACATCCCTAACCTGAGAAGGAAACTAGGAATTGTATTTCAGGACTTCCAGCTGCTTTCTGACAGGACGGTTGAAAAAAACCTGAAATTCGTTCTTGAAGCTACAGGATGGAACGATAAAATAAAAATTGAAGACCGGATCAATGAAGTACTGGGGAGCGTGAACATGAAGAGCAAGAAACACAAAATGCCGCATGAACTTTCCGGTGGTGAGCAGCAGCGTGTGGCGATTGCCAGAGCCCTTCTGAATCACCCTGACCTGATCCTGGCAGATGAGCCGACAGGAAACCTGGATCCGGAAACATCAAATGAAATCATGACCGTGCTTAAGCAGGTTGCCCTTGAAAACGGAGCGGCTGTAGTGATGGCAACCCATGATTACCATATGATCCAGAATTTCCCGGGAGAAGCCATCAGATGCGAAGACGGAAAAGTTTCCGTCCTGGATACCGCAGAATTATTTGAATAAAGTTGAACGATTTAGAAATTTATGAATTCAGAAATTTCTCATTTCTAAAATCTAAATTCTAACTTCTATCCTTAAAAACATGAAACTCTTTCGTGAGTTCAAGATATGGGTCCGAGTATTGTCTCGGACTTTTTTCTATAATAAATTCAGATTCTTCCAACGCTTTTTCAGTCAATGAAAATTCAAGGATCAGCCTTTTGGTTTTAGAGCCCTCAATGCCTTTGATATGGATCTGCCGGATTAAAAACAAATGATTTTCCTGCGCCATTTTAATAAAATCATTGCCGGATTCTGCCGGGATGATTAGGGAGAAGATACCCTGTTCAGAAATGAGTTCTGAAGATTTTAAAATGAGTTCGCGGAAGTTTAATTCAACCGTCTGCCTTGCGATTTTATCTTTCCCGGAACCGGATGCTTCAAAATAAGGCGGATTGGTAACAATTGCATCAAATTTATCCTGCGTATCAAACGTTTTAAAGTCCTGATGAATATTTTTCAGTCTTGAATGAAAAGGCGAATTTTCAAAGTTAAGCCGGGTAAGCTCTACCGCTTCCTGATTGATATCGAGTCCTAAAAATTCTGCTTCGGGATTTCTTTGGGCCAGCATTAATGAAATAAGGCCTGTTCCCGTACCTACTTCCAATACTTTGCGGGCATTACGGATATCTGCAAGGGCTCCCAGCAGGACACCGTCTGTTCCTATCCGGAATACATCTGCCGACTGCCGGATTTCAAACTGCCTGAATACAAAAGATTTCACTATAAATTCGTCGGTAAAGTAATGGTGAATGTTGAACCCTTCCCGACTTCGGATTTTACGGTGATTTCCCCTTTGTAATCTTCCACCATCTTTCTTACCATTGATAAGCCCAGCCCCATTCCGCTGTTTTTAGAGGTAAAGTTCGGTTCAAAGATCCTTTCGTAAATATTTTCGGGAATTCCTATTCCGTTATCCTGCACGGAGATGATGACCCTGCGCTGGTGCTGCTCTATATCTACATTGATCATTAATTTCCGTTCATCGCTCTCTGCCTGTCTTGCATTCGTTACAAGGTTAGTGATAATCCTGGAAAGGTAAACCTTATCCATATTAATCATGATATTGCTTTTATTGGCATGCATAAAAATACCTTCATCATTAAAAATTCTGAGGATATCCGCCACCTCATTATTCAGGTTGATCGTCTCATTATTCTTTTCAGGAAGCTTGGCAAATTCTGAGAAAGCGGAAGCTACCGTAGCAATGACGTCAATCTGGTCAACCATCGTTTTGCTCATCTGCTTTACTTTTTCCCTTACATTGGGATCGGCAGGATCAAATTTACGTTCAAAGTTCTGTATGGTCAGCTTCATCGGTGTCAGAGGATTCTTTACTTCATGGGCTACCTGTTTCGCCATTTCCCGCCAGGCTTCTTCGGAGGCTTTGAAACGGAGCCGTTCTTTCTGGTCCTGAATCTGAAGGATCATTCTGTTATAAGCTCTTGCCAGGGCATTCAGCTCGTCGTTTTTATAATACCTGATCGGGCGCATTTCATTTTCAAACAATGTAATACGGGTGATCATATCAGAAAATTTAGTGATGTTTTTTGCCAGGCTGTTAGACATTACCCAGCTTATCCAGATACTGAACAGAATCAGGAATATATCTACAATGGCAATATATTTTACGTAGATATTGAGAAGGTCAAAATACGCAGATTCATCGTGATAAAGCGGAATATATACAATGGCAATAGGCTCCAGGTCATTGTTTTTCAACAGGAGATACGAGGAAGTGAGCACCGCATCTTTTGCAGCATCATACCCTTTGATGTCATACCTCGCTTTTGAAGAAAGAACACGGTTAACGATATTGATCGGGATTTTCTTCTGTCCGACCAGGTTCTCCTCTTTATTGGAAAGAAGATAATCGCCTTTTAAATCGTACAAAATAATATCATGCTGATTAATATCCGCAATCTCGAAGATTTTGTTTCCCAGCACTTCCTTCAGGTCACCGGTCTGCACACGGGTACGGCTTACCGCATAATCCAGATATCTCATTACCGCGCCGGTTTTCTCCTGCATGTCAATCCGGCTGTTCTTAACAGAATTTTTCCTTAAAACAAAATAAGGAACCAATGAAGAAGCCACTACACTTAAAAGACATACCAATAAGAAACCGAAAAAGACACGGTTTCTGAGGCTATATCCTTTATACATACTTATTGACATTCTGTTTATTAATTAACTTAGCAATATACTTACCAATTATATCAAATTCTAAATTAACTTTATCACCGGTTTTAAGATGCTTCATATTGGTAAATTCCCATGTGTAAGGAATGATCGCTACGGAAAACTGACTGCCTGCACTGTGGGCAACCGTCAGGCTGATCCCGTTCACGGTAATGGAACCCTGGGGAACCGTTACAGAGCTTCCGTCGGCATTATCATAGTAAATGGTGATATAATAACTTCCGTCTTTATTTTCAATGCTCAGCACCTCTCCTGTTTTATCAACATGCCCCTGTACAATATGCCCGTCCAGTCTTCCGTCCATTTTCATGCAGCGTTCCAGGTTTACCACCGTCCCTACTTGCCATTTTCCGAGGTTGGTTTTTTCCAGTGTTTCCTGAATTGCGGTTACGATGTACTGATGGCCTTCCGTTTTTACTACGGTTAGGCAGCAGCCGTTATGAGCTAAGCTCTGATCTATTTTCAACTCATCTGTAAAAGGGCAGGACAAAGTAAAATCAATGTTGCTTCCGTTCCCCTGAATCTCCTCAATTACCCCAACCGCTTCAATTATTCCTGTGAACATATTATTTTTTGCTAAATTTGTAGTTTATTAATCTTCAAAGATAATCAAAATGAGCCCAAAAAACCATAAAGTACGAGTAGGAATTTCAATCGGAGATTTCAATGGCATCGGTCCGGAAATCATCATGAAATCCCTGTCAGACAAAACCATTACGGACTTTTTTACTCCTGTAATTTTCGGCTCGGGAAAATTATTTACCTACCAGAAAAATATTTTCAAGCTTGCTGTAAATTTCAACTATATCAATGAAGCTTCACAGGCACAGGAAGGAAAGATCAATATGGTTAACCTTGTGAAGGAAAACTCGATGGTTGAACTGGGGACACCTACTGAAGAATCTACAAAAATGGCAATCGATTCCCTGGAAGCCGCTACGGAAGCTCTGATAAAAGGAGAGATTGATGTTCTGGTTACCGCTCCTATCAATAAAGACGAAATGGTGAAGATGGGCTTTAAACATGCCGGGCACACAGGATATTTTGAAGAAAAATTCAATAAAAAAGGACTGATGTTCCTGGTGACCGATGATCTGAAGGTAGCCGTACTGACGCACCACATCCCTATTGCACAGGTAGCAGAAAATATTTCCAAGGAAAAAATAAAAAAACAGATCAGGCTCCTGAACCAGACGCTGATTGAAGATTTTAATGTATCAAGGCCGAAAATTGCCGTTCTGGGGCTAAATCCGCATTCAGGAGATGGCGGCGTAATCGGGAATGAGGAAATTGAAATTATTGCACCGGCGATTAAAGAACTTTCTGACAACGGAATCCTTGCTTTCGGGCCATTCCCTGCAGACAGCTACTTCCAGCCGGGCAAATATAAAAACTTCGATGCTGTTCTTGCCATGTATCACGATCAGGGACTGGCTCCGTTTAAAACGTTAGCGTATGAAGAAGGCGTAAACTATACGGCCGGGCTTCCGTTCATCAGGACTTCTCCCGATCACGGAACAGCGTATGACATTGCGGGTAAGGGCATTGCGGATGAACAGAGCTTCAGCGAGGCGATGTTCACGGCCATTAAAATTTTTAAGAACAGGAGCGAATACAATGATTTGATGAGCAACCGCCTGCAGCTGAGAAAAATGGCTGTAGATAACGGGATTGATGAAGATCTGCCGCAGGAAACTGAGGGTTAAATCTTTAATACAGATTTTAAATTTATTTGTTATAAAATTTATTTGTTATTATAAAAAAATTGCATATTTTTGCACACTCATTTTATGGACAAGTTAAGAAACTATGATATCAGCTTTTCCGGACTGAAAACCGGCAAGCACGAGTTCAGACTTGAGATAGATAAAGGGTTCTTTCAATTGTTTGACACTGAACAGGAATTTACAAATCCCAGAATTACAGCAGATGTTTTATTAGATAAACATTCTACATTTCTGGAGTTTGATATTAAAGTTAAGGGGACGGTAGAATTGGTCTGTGACATCACAACCGAAAATTTCGATCACCCTGTAGAAAATGATATACGGGTTCTGGTGAAATTCGGAGAGGAATATGATGACAGCGAAGAAGATGTTATTACCATCCCTGCCAATGACCATGCTTTCAATATAGCGCAGCTGGTTTACGAAAGTGTCGTACTTTCTATTCCTATGAAGAAAGTATCACCTGAGGTAAGCGATGAAGATCTGGCAATACTGGATAAGTTCAGCCCGAAAGAAACCGAAGAAGAGGAAGAACACAAGAGCGATCCCAGATGGGACGCGTTAAAAAATTTAAAGAATAAAAATTAAATAGTTTAATGATGAGATGGTGAATCTCATCACTCATCAATTAAAAAAGTTATTAGAAAATGGCACATCCAAAGAGAAGACAGTCGTCCACAAGAAGAGATAAGAGAAGAACTCACTACAAAGCTGTAGTTCCTCAATTGGCTAAAGATGCAACAACAGGAGAGCTTCACCTGTACCACAGAGCTCACTGGCACGAAGGGAAATTATACTACAGAGGAAAAGTAGTATTGGAAAAAGAAGTAGCTGCTACTGAAGAAAATTAAGAGTCGCTTTTCATCGAAAAACACTCGTTTTAATACAAAAACCGTCTGATTTTTATAAAATTTGACGGTTTTTTGTTGTTTTTTATGTTTTTTTGGTATCTTTGGCACCAAATCAAATATCAAATTTATGGACATTAAAGACATACAAAATCTTATCAAGTTTGTATCCAAAGCAGAAGTTTCTGAAGTAAAATATAAAACTAAAGATTTCGAAATCACTATTAAAACTCCATTGGCAGGAAGTGATGTTGCTTATGCTCAGCCTGCAGTTTACCACACTGCACCACAGCAAATGGCTGCTGCGCCGGCACCTGCTGCTGCACCGGCATCTTCCGAAAAAGCTGAAGCGGCATCTGATGACAGTAAATATGTAACCATCAAATCCCCTATGATCGGTACGTTCTACAGAAAGCCTTCTCCGGATAAAGAAGTGTTCGTAAATGTTGGTGACGAGGTTTCCAACGGAAAAGTGGTATGCGTTATTGAAGCAATGAAGCTGTTTAACCAGATCGAATCTGAAGTAAGCGGAAAGATCGTTAAGATTTTAGTGGATGACGCTACGCCGGTAGAATATGACCAACCTTTATTCTTAGTAGATCCATCTTAATTTAGAAATTAGATGTTAGGCATTAGATGTTAGATTTTTCTTACATTCAACATAACATTATCTGATTTTCAAATTATCTAATTTTCAAATTTAAGAAGATGTTCAAAAAAATATTAATTGCCAATCGTGGCGAAATTGCAATGCGTATCTTACGTACTTGTAAAGAAATGGGGATCAAAACCGTTGCGGTATATTCTACTGCCGATAAAGACAGCCTTCATGTAAGGTTTGCCGATGAGGCAGTTTGTATCGGCCCTGCAATGAGTAAAGATTCTTACCTGAAAATCCCCAACATTATTGCTGCTGCAGAGATTACCAATGCTGACGCGATACATCCTGGCTACGGGTTTTTATCTGAAAATGCCAATTTCTCAAGAATCTGCCAGAAGAACGGCATTAAGTTTATCGGTGCCACGCCTGAACAAATTGAAAAAATGGGTGATAAAGCCAATGCAAAGGCAACCATGAAAGCGGCCGGCGTACCTTGTGTGCCCGGATCTGACGGATTGATTGAATCCTACGAGCATGCTGTAAAAGTTGCTGAAGAAACAGGATATCCGGTCATGATCAAAGCGACTGCAGGAGGCGGCGGAAAAGGGATGAGAGCAGTATGGAAAGCCGAAGACCTTAAAGATCACTGGGAATCTGCAATTCAGGAAGCCGTAGCAGCATTCGGAAACGGAGGCATGTATATGGAAAAACTGATCGAAGAGCCTAGGCATATTGAGATCCAGGTTGCCGGCGACCAGTTCGGTAAAGCCTGCCACCTTTCTGAAAGAGACTGTTCCGTACAAAGAAGAAACCAGAAGTTAACGGAAGAAACACCTTCTCCGTTTATGACGGATGAACTTCGTAAGCAAATGGGTGAAGCAGCGGTAAAAGCGGCAGAATTCATCGGTTACGAAGGGGTGGGAACCATTGAGTTCCTTGTGGACAAGCACAGAAATTTCTATTTCATGGAAATGAACACCAGAATCCAGGTAGAACACCCGATTACTGAACAGGTAATTGACTATGACCTGATCAGAGAGCAGATTCTTCTGGCTGCGGGAACTCCGATTTCAGGGGTTAACCATTATCCTAAACTTCATTCTATTGAGTGCAGAATCAATGCGGAAGATCCGTATGTTGATTTCAGACCTTCTCCGGGAAAAATTACCGGATTGAATATTCCGGGTGGACATGGGGTAAGAGTTGATACTCACGTATATTCAGGGTACACAATTCCTTCCAACTATGACTCAATGATTGCAAAGCTGATCACTACGGCCCAAACCCGTGATGAAGCGATTGCAAAAATGAGACGCGCTCTGGAAGAGTTTTACATTGAAGGGGTAAAAACAACCATTCCTTTCCACAGGCAGCTGATGGATAATGAAGATTATCTTGCCGGAAACTACACCACAAAATTCATGGAGGATTTTGTAATGGACAGAAAATATGATAATCATTAAGATTATTTCTTGATACATTTTAAACTGCCTCTTTTCGGGGCAGTTTTTTTTATTATCCATTGTTGATTCTTCGGTTATCATTACCGTTCAGCTCTATTTTACAACTTCTTTATGGTTCTTTCTAAGTTGATCAGTTCTTATATCAATTCATAAGTTTCTGATTTACAATAATGAATTTCACCTAACATTTGTTAGTCGCAGAACTACTACAGTTTTTAAAGTTTCTTCTATTTCCTGGTACTTATCGTTTAATTACTTCTATTTTTGGTGACATAGATACCCTATCACATTATATTAACAATTAAAATTTACGATCATGGCAGAAAAAAATTCAAGAGGAATTTTAAAATTCAACGGCGGAGAAGGACAGAAGTTATTAAAGCTTAACTACAGTGTATCCCGTTCCACAGACGTATCAGGAAGAGTGGCATCTGACCCTTCTGATGCACTGATTAAAATTACAGTGGAAGCTACAGAAAAATCAGACATTCTGGAAAGCCTTCTTAACGGTAAGTACAAACCTACAACCGGAGAAATTACCTTCAACAAGTCTCACGAAGAAGGAACATTAACTACTTTAAAGTGGGAAAACGGATATGTAATCCAGCATCAAGTAGATTTCGATGCTATAGATGACAACAGTATGTACATCTCATTTGTTGTGAGCGCAGAGCAGATTGATCTTGGAACTTCTTCTTACAGAGGAGAATGGCCGACCTCTTAAGGATACAATTCCTAAAGTAATAAAACAGCAGACAGAACGGTAAACCCATCATAAGGGATGCTGTTCTGTTTTTTAGCTATGCTATCTGTCTTTTAATTTCTCACGGAAGAAAGCAGATGATACAGGATTTCAGATCCGGTTTTTAACTGACACCAAAACATCAATGATCATGGAAGAAAGCAATTTTTCATTCCGCTCTAACTCCTATAATAATTCCGCCAATGCAGATAAAATCTCCGGGAACCATATTTCCGGGATTAACCGTGTGGTAAAGCTGGATATTGTAATAGAAGGAAAGTCCGTCAATCACTTTAAACATTTCCGCTTACAGCAGAGCGCAAGACGTCATCACCATTTCGAACTTATTCTTGCCCATGATTCTTTGGGATCTGCCCAGAACCATAATCTCGAAGAGGCCCGCCAGTTCCTAGGCAAGCGGATTACCGTAGTTTTTAAATATAAGGATTACGAAAATGAAAGCCCTGAAAGAACTTTCGTAGGGGTTATTACCAAAGCAGCATTCAGCCAGGAAAAGATGAGCCTCGGCAATATTGTCCTTAAAGGCCAAAGCCCTACCATCCTGATGGACTCTGCTCCCCATACACAGAGTTTCGGAGGCACACAGACTGTTAATACAGGAATTATTGCAGATAAAATTATCAAAGAAACATTAGGTTCTTCTAAATTCGACTTTAGAGTGGATCCTCAAAACAAAAGTTATATCAATTACAGCTCACAGTATAACGAAACCCATTATAATTTTCTTGCAAGAACTGCAGAGGCGTATGGTGAACAGTTTTATTATGACGGCGAAGTTCTTCATTTCGGGAAACTGCCGCCATCTGAAAAGCCGGTCCGCCTTATTTACGGCAGCAATGTAAGCGATGTACAGGTAGAGCTGAAAGCGGTCCATATAAAACCTGAGTTTTTCGGCTATAACAGCAGCAGCCACACTAAAATGGAAGGTGCTGAAAGCAGCATCCGGCATCCGGGGGAAATTCCGGCTAAGGCATATGAACTGAACAGCAATATCTTTAAAACACGCTCACTCTCCCCTGCCCCGGTTAATGCCAATATGATTGTAGACCTTGATGATTCACAGAAAAGTGCAGCCGGAAGTGCAGCGGTAGAGGTTTTTACCGTTTCAGGGAACACTACGGTTCCGTTTCTGTATCCGGGATGCTGCGCAGACATTGAAATGCGCAAGCCCGATACCAGCCAGACCTCTTATTTTACAAAAGTAACGGTTACAGAAGTTCTCCATGAAGTCAATGCAAGAGGATATTACACCGGAAGTTTTGAGGCTGTTGCCGAAGGGACAGGATTTATGCCTAAACCTGATTTTATTATCCCTGATGCGCAGCCGCAGATTGCTACTGTCATCTCCAATACCGATCCTATGAACCAGGGAAGGATACAGGTACAGTTTGACTGGCAGCGGAATCCTGACATGACCCATTTTATCAGGATGATGAGCCCGGATGCAGGCGGAACAGAGGCCATTACCCAGAACAGAGGCTTTGTAGCCATTCCTGAAGTGGGAGACCAGGTTATGATAGGGTTTGAATACCATCATCCTGATTTTCCTTTCGCAATGGGCGGGATGTTTCACGGGCAGGTGGCTTTGGGAGGCGGACTGAATAACCACATCAAATCCATCCAGACCAGAAGCGGCAATAAAATTATCTTCAATGATCAGGATGGAAGCATTTTTATAGAAGATCCAAGCGGGAATACATATTTGATGGACGGGAAAGGAAATATTACCGTAAATGCCCCTAAAAACATGACATTCACTGCAGGAGAAAATATACAGATCAATGCAGGCCGTAACATTATTGCCTCCGCACAGAGAAACATCAACATTATGGCCGGTGAGGATATCACTGAAACGGCAAATGACGACTACAGCCTGACGGCCAGCAATATTATTGAAACGGCAGAAGCAGGACGGAGCTCAAGAGCAAAAAACATTACGGAAAATATGGAAGCCGGCTCTTATATCAGCACAAAGGATGCAATTAATGTGGAAAGTGCTAAGGAGGTTAACATCAACAGTGGCAAACAGGTAAAAATGCAGTAAAATGGCTGGCGAAGGCGGAAATATCATACGGAATGTCTTTGGCAAATCCTACAAGGAAGCAGAACACATCATGAAAGATGCTTCCCGGGGCAGCCTTGACTTTAAATCACCACAGGAAAACACTTTTTACGGTAAGAAAGGAGGAAAGAAACTGGATGATTACCAGGCTAAAAAAGATAATACGCTGCTGGTAACGAAAGTGGAAGGCCCGCTTGATGACAGCGGTGGCAAAATACGCAAACCCAGAGAGGGAGAGAAACACTGGTTCAGGGCAACATTCAACAGGCCTGCAGCAAAAAATGAATATAAGAAAATTTCATGGCAGGTAAAAATCAACGGAGCGCGTGTCCCATTCTTTTTTGATTATTCTTCTCTGGAAGGAAGCACACAAACCCTACAGGTAAAATTACCGTGCTATGATATGCGTGCCTATGCTTATTTTAAAACCCCAATTGACAAGGCAAGTGTAGAGGTAAAAATAAATAATCCACTCCCTGTTTATATTGACAGATTTAAGGTCAAAGGAAAAGACAGGCAGGGGGTTAACTTAGCCGATGATTTATGTTACGGCCTCGGAGTATCCAATCAGTATCCGTCAAGATATACCCTTCAGGATGTGGAAAGCAAAGGAATCTGGATTAAATCAGAGATCAGCAATAAGACGGATGAAGAATTGTGGACAGGCTTTAAGCGGATGGTGACTGATCTGTTTTCCGTAGGGGAACTGGAAGCGGTTGCACTGGATATGATTGAAAAATTCAGGAGGAGTGAAGGCGGTGAGTATTCCAATCCGGTTCTGACAAAGCATGTGCAGGAACACCCTTCAAGTCAGAGGTTCTGCATAAGCATTGAAGATGAAATTGCCGACAGAATTAAAAAGAACAATGGAAATACCGCTTCCATTGAGGATGATGAAATACACTTCACCGATAATGAAATAGGAAAATTCGGGAACCGCGGTTGGGGACACCCGCAGTTTTCAACATTAAAAGATACGTTTTTAGGCGGCCTTACCATCTGTATGAATGATACATGGGCATATGAGGTCAAGTTAACGGGATTCAGTAAATCAGGCAACGGAGCTTATGATGCTACTTATAAAGTAACGTTATATGACCATTTTGGCCTTGATATGCCGGATATAGAAAAAAAATACTATTACCTGCTTGGATTCAGATACTGGTTTATCCTGCAACACATCAGAGGATACAAGCCTTTTATCACCAAAGTGGAATTTGAAAAGACCTTTAAAGAAAATATTTCTGCCGGAAAAGCAGAGCGGCAAAGCCGGAGAAGAGCTGTAAAGGAACGGGAAGACCATCTTAGAAACATGGGACGGAGAAGACCGGGAGAATATTAACCGTCAGTCGATTTATCAGTAAAGAACAGTTATTACCACGAAAAAATGAAACATTTGCCATTTATAAAAATTTTCATCACACTCGCTTTTCTTTTAACCACAATATGCTGTGACAAAGAGAAGAATGAATTTATCCCTCTGGATCATATGACCTTTACAAATTCTTATTATAAAAATTCAGTGAAGATCTCATATTATGTGCTAATTAATGATCCTGCCCCCGAAGATAACGTATTGAAAACTGAAATTATCCGATATGTTAAAAACAGGCTGCAGAACAACCAGGCCCTGAAAGACCCGAATACAGTTTCGTTAAACTTTGTATTTTATAAAAAGACAGGCAATACCTCTTATTTTATGAACCATAAGGAAGATCCGGGCGGATTGATGAGTGAAGAAATATCTCATTACAGAGAAGATTATATTGCCAATTATAATATCAGTAAATGCAACGGAGGGAAAACAGAAAAAATCTACCTGCATGACCTGACGGAAGAGATTGTAGTGAATGGCTGTAAATAACAGTAAAATATTAATCAACACACATGGAAGAAAACCGGGTAAAGCCTTTTCAGAAATATTCGTCAGAAGCATACACCTATCAGGTGGAAAATATGCTTGAAATACGGTTTGGTGAAACCAAAGGCTTCCATTCATCTTATAAAGTTACCTTAGAGGAAACTGAAAATGAAGACCGGACGAAAACCTGGACCATAGAGAAAACAGAAGATACTCCCCTGCCGTCTGAAAATAACTTCATGGAAATTCTTCAGGAACTGGAAAAGAGCTCTTATCCTGTAAAAATACAGGTAGATGAAAAAGGCGTATTCTTAAAAGCAGCAGATCATCAGAAATACATAGAAAGCTGGAAAGAGAAAACCGAAGGCATTCATGAAAAATACGGGAACTGCCACCTGTTCAGAGACCAATATCTCACGACTTTAGAGAATGAGGAAATTTTTTACAAAAATAAATACAAGGAGCCTTTCTGGAATCTTCTGCTTTTTGCACCGTCTTATGTGGACAACGGAGGTGAAAATCCGGAATCTGTGGTATGGCATATCAAAGGAATAGGAAATCTGGAATGTCCCGGAATTATCCGGGCTGAGCAAAGAGAGTACGGTTTTGATTCTTTTTTTACTTCAGAAATACACGTACCGGATACAATCAAAGAAGAGATCAATAAGAAATATGTGCGTCAGGCAGGGCAATACAAAGCACAACTGACCATACAGATGCAATACCTTTCCCGGAAAAAGCGGTATGCAGAAAAGAAAGCAGCGTTCATTCTGTCAGACAGGGATGAAACAGTGTACCAGGAGACAAGCAGTATTACATAACTTTATGAACATCATATGATATGGCGAATAAAGGATTTATCATTGTAGAAGGAGCTACCGCGTACTGCAGCAGTTCCGTAGCCAATAACTCAAAAGGGACTGCTGTTCCGATGGAAGTAAAAAGCCAGAAAAAAAAACTCGGCAAAAACAAATATTTCGCCCAAAGCAAGCCTGTGGCTACCTACCTGGATGATAAAGCCGAAAGTTTTGGCGGAGGCAACGGATTTGGCAGCTGCAAAGGCTCAGACGGCAAATCATACCCATGCAAAGGAAAATGCAGCCTCAAATACAAAGATTATTATGAAAATGTAGAGTTTAACAAAAGCATGAAAGTCCTGCTGGATATTTCTACAGCTACCTGCCCGGGATATGGTGTTCCCGGAAACATTGCATTTGCAACCACCGGACAGGCTAATAATGTTTCGCAGATCGATGTAAAGGAAGCAGACGAATTCTCTGTAGCCAACACTTCGCCACAATGGGAAACATCAGGCCCGTCTTCCGCCGCAACATCCGTGAACAGTGTGTCAATGACACTCCCGATTCCTGCGGCCAAACTAACCGGAACCTATTATTATGTACAGCTGCCTGAAAACCCCTTTGCTCCTTTCTTAAATTCGTTTTCCACAGACAATATTATCCTGAATGCTCAGTTTAAAGGCGATACCACAAAAATTATCTGGGCTCTTTTCAAAGGAGAAGATATTAAAGACAAAGTAAAAACTTTTATTGGCCTGGGAAGTGTCTTCAATCAGTCTTTAAGCAAGACTTTTAACAGCCTTCCGGAAGGAAAATACAGGCTGGAAGCCTACGGAAAAAAACCCGGTGATAAAAACTGTGCGGTTATTATTGAAGTAATAAAAGATTTCGTTAAAAAAATTGTTATTCCGGGAGCTTCTACTCTAATCAATATCCCAATACCTGTATCCGTAGAATATAAGCTGAATACCAATGCCGACCGAATGAAAATCCTGAACGGAAATACATTTATGCCTCTGGCCAATACAGCGCACTGGCGGATAAAACAGGGCACAACGGTATTATATAACAGTCATTCCGGAACTGCCTCGCCTCATCTTGTGGGTGTATTAAGAGCGGGAGGAACAGCAACCCTCAGTTTTAAGAATGCCGGAAAATATACCGTAGAAGCATTTACAGATCCCAATGATCCCAAACCGGAATCTGTGGAAATTAAAATTGAGAATGCATTGGGCGTAATGGGTGTCAGCGGAGAAGCCGGGCTGCTCCGGCCTGTGGACATGCTTAAAGTACAGGCTTCCAAATTCAATGTAGTCTATCTTCCGGCCGTAGGGAAAACAGTTCACTGGTACCTTAAAAAAGAAGGAAAAGGAAGAATAGCGGCGTTTGAAAGTTCAGCTTCTTTCAAAACCGCCATAATTAATAAAAGAGCTGATGCTTTTCTCAGCCAGGATGCACAGCTCTCCACCGGAGATTATTTGGGGAAATACGTTCTGGAAGCCTATGCCAGTCCGCTCGGAGCCGGGAAACAGCCTGCATTTACAGGATCTGACACCTTCCATTTTGAGATTATTAAAAATGTCATTGATAAATTTACACTTCCGGCAGGAAACATTCCTAAAGGAACAAAAGTAAAATATACAGCCACTGCAAGAATTGCAGCACTGGCAGGAAACGAAGCCATAAAAACAGAAATTCCGCAAGGCGTTACCGACAACGGAGACGGAACGCTTACCTTCAATGAACTCGGAGAATTTACCGTTTCCGCTTATTTAACAGGCGACAGCACGGATCGTAAAAAAATTGAAACCAAAATAAAAGTTTCCCAACCTGCCATAAAAAGAGCACTCTGGGCCTATGGAACCGGTGTAAAACGTACAGAAACCGGTTTTGGAGAAGACACGTATGGCTTTCTGGAAATTGACGGGCTTCAGAATCAAAATCTGAAAGTAAAAGTATGGGTAAAGGGAGAAGGCGATGATTTCTATAAAGAAAAAGATAAATACATGCTGGAGGAAAAAAGTGTAGCGCTTAATAACGAAGGCAAAGCTTCTTTCCTGATTAATACCTCTGAAGAGTATAAGAAAAAACTGGATGCCGCCATTCCCAAAACATCAGAAAATCCTACGCCCCGATACCGGCTGGTCTTTACTGTAGAACTGCAGGCAGGTACCTCAACAGATGTTGTGCTTCCTGCGGATATTTCAATTGAAGGAACGCGCCCTGTGGTTATAGATTCGGGCACCACCTATCTTGAGGTCCTGGATTCTAATGAAGAACTTTCCATTACTTCTGAACAGAAAATTGTTTCCATTATGTTTTCTACAGAAAACGGAAAGGATATACAGCGCGAACAGACTTTTTATGGAAAAACCCATAAAATCTGGGTACATACCGTTAATATGACCGAAGAAACTTTAAAAATTGATGTTTTCAAAGAAGTTCCCAAAGAAGGCCTTAATGAAAAAGACCACATTGTCTATACCCACGAAAGCAAGGAGACCTACAAGGAAGAAAAAACAGGTAAAGACGGACTGTTAGAAGTTTCCTTCACCGCTAAAGAAGAATGGAAAAATCCGCCTAAAAACTTCGATTATTATATTGCACAGGTTTCAAGGCAACTGAAAGATCCCGCCGATCCCAATAAAAAAATCTGGAAAGCTGAAAAAATTCAGGTCACCGTAAACAATACCCTTCCGGCTGATCTGGTACGGACTGAAGACATGGAAAAGCTGGGAATCAGAGCCCGTAAAAAAGATGGAACTCCTTTTACACAGGATGAAATGCTGGAGCTCAGGAAACAGTTTATCTTCTATGAAGCCGGCTGCCTGAAGGTTTCCCAGAAAGAAACCCCGGAAGCTATTGATAATGATGTAATGCCGGTGGTGGTGGAAATGGCGGAGGTAAAAAAAGAAGGAGGAGGATGCCCGCGTTGCAACGACCCAATAACTGCAGACCAATTAAAACAAATATTTCCTGATGCAAACTCTACTGTATTGACACAGGTTGCTGCTGCCTACACAAAGTACATGAAAGAAATAGGAATGAATACCTGCTGGAATAAAGCACACCTATTCGCTCAGGCAAGAATTGAATCAGGAACATCTCTTCACATAAAAGATGGAGAAAACTTTAATTGGTATTGGGAAAGATTACCTGGCACTTTTGCCGCATTCAGAACGACAGAAGGAAGAGAAAATGCAAAACTTTGGGGACGTGCTGTTGAAAAACCAGCTACGCCAGGAGTATCTCAAGAAAACCAAAAAAATATTGCAAACTGGGCTTATTCTCCAACAAGCGCCAAAGGAAAAGAGTTGGGTAATACCCAGCCAGAAGACGGATGGAACTTTAGAGGGAAAGGTCTTATACAACTTACCGGAAGAAAAGCTTATGAATATGCAAATGTATATACGAAAAAAGAGGGAGCTGATATAATTGCAGATCCTGACCTTGTATTAAGCAATGTTGCTATTTCTGTAATTTCTTCTATGGCTTTTTTCAAATGGAAAGGTATCAATACAATCGTAAATGGATCTAAAGAGACCTTACCTGTCAGCAAAAAAGTAGGTAAAATGGTAGAAACAAAAGATGAATCAGGTAAAACATCTGACAATTATGAAGAGAAGCAAAAAGCATTTGATACTTACACTTCAAAAATATTCAAAACATCAGAATGTGAATGGGGTAAAGCAGTGGATCTAAATCTTGCAGGAAGAAGTCCCTGGATGGAAATCGCAATAGCAGAAGCGAAAGTTTATGGTGGAAAAAATGAAGGTAGCATTGACAGCAGAATCAAAACTTATCATAAGGATGGCGGTGGCACAGATGCAGGAAGCGGCACTGCATGGTGCGCATCATTTGTTTGCTGGTGCATTGAACAAAAAGATCTTCCCAGCCCACATTCTGCAGGTTCCAGAATGTTCCTGAGTAGTGCAAAGGCTGAAAAGTGTGAGGCATTCTTTGGTGCAGTAGCTATATTTTCAGATTGTAACGCTACAGGAACCAATATAGAAACTTCAGGACATGCCACATTTGTTTTCGGAAAACTACCTGGAACGGAAATCTATGCGTGTCTGGGAGGAAATCAATCTGATAAACTAAAAATGTCAAGTTATAACTGCAGTGGAAATGTTTTTGTTTCCTGGAAAGAAAAGAATGGAACAGAGCATTATAAGATTTTCAGAGGGTTTTATAAGCCTAAAGGCTATGTCATCAAAGACATGGATAAGTTAAATAATAATGATAATTATACAACCGCGGATGATGCAAGTAAAAAAGCGTTAAATTTAGATATTAAATCAGATGAAAATGGCGAAAGTTCAAGGTAAGCTTATTATAACAAAGATTTTAATCGTATCGTGTTTTTTTGGTCTCATAAGGTGTCAGGAAAAAAAAGAGAACACGGCCAATCGATCACCAAAAATAAAGACTATGCAAAAAATTGAAATTAGTTCCGTACTTGCAGAGCAAATAAAGAAAGGGGCTGCTGAAGAATATGGAAGCTTTAGTAATTATTCAGAAAAGGACCTTAATGCTTTAATTGATATTGAAGATTCAATACTTCAATCAAACGGATATAAAAATCTTAGTAGCAGCCAATTCGCAATGAAGGTTGAACAGATATTCGGACGAAAAATAGATTACAATTCCAATACGGATTTTTTAAAATTAGATATCTACAATAAATGTGATAAAGAATTAGTCTTCTTACCCTTCTCATCTGAAAATCAGAATTTATATATTTCAAAAAAGAATAAATTAATATCATATTTCTACCCCATTCCATTAATAATTGATTACCAAAAATTATATCCAGATATGAGTAGGCTTGAAAATACCTCTATTGATATTGAAACTAATGATGGCCCACACAAGGTAACACTTTGGAAAGATATTCCTAATTTAAAAGAGCAGCAGAAAAAAAATGCCCGGATGCTTGTATCCCGTAATATGTATCTATTTAATGATAATAAAACATATATTACTTGGTTGGTAACGCAGGATCCTATCTTTATAAAAATATTAGTTAAAGAATTTGGCTATACTAAAGAACCCAAGTTTACCCATCTTGCAATGACCGATTATCTTGAGAAATATCAAACATCTACTGATATTGGAGATATTATTTTTGTAAAAAATTGTCAGGGAGAATTACAAATACGCACAGAGCTATTACAATATATTAAAGATCATACGAGATCAGATGAAAATAGATTACTAACAGCCTTAGAAAATTTTGGATATGCCTTAAAGGACAATACTACATTTGATAAAGATGAAAAATACAAGATAATGGCCTATATCGGTAATACAGTTGATCCTTTTTACTTAAACTTTGCTGGCACTAACTCGGGTAATGCGGTTTGGAATGCAGAAAGTGTGTTATATAATAGTGTTATAAGTGATAAAAATATTATTTCAGTCTGCCAGAAAAACAATTATTACGGACTTTCAGACTTGAGAGAAAGTTTACTTAGGATACAGGGAATCATAGAACATGATTCTCAGTAATAACTAAAATAAACACAAGTTATTAATGAAGAATATTTCATTTTTGGGAATTGGGCAACAATTAACTTCAAGTCTCATTTTAATTTCCTTCTTTATTTATTCATTATCTGCCGCACAAACAGCAACTCTGCAAAAGCAGTTAAAACATGGGAACAAACAAATTTATACAATCTCAGGTCCTGATATCCAAAAATCAGAAATAACAAAAGAGGAATTAGACAGTACCGTAATTTTAGCTAAAAATTTACTCAATTCTGTAGGGTTTAAGCCTTTACCTAATCCTGATTTTAAAGATAAAATCAATGCCGTTTTTGGAAGAGCTCTTGATTATAAATCTGATACCAAGTATTTATACGTCAATTTTTTCAACAAGTGTGATAAAAAAATGAGTTTCAAGTCAAATAATCATTCGGATCAGTTGGGAATATATATTGCTAAAAATGAAAGCCTTATTACTGAATTCTATTATATTCAGGAACTTATTGATTATCAGAAATCATATAATGAGGCAGCACAGGAAGAGGATGCGTCTTCAAAAACCTATAAGGATGCAAACGGTAACGAAGTGAAAAAATATTTATGGAAAGATATTTCCAATCTTAAAGAACAACGCAAAAAAAACATTCAGACATTAACAGCCCGCAATATGTATCTGTTCAATGATAGCAAAGCCCAATATAAATGGCTTATTCTCAATGACCAATATTTCATGGAAAAATTGGTTAAAACTTTTGGATATACTGAAGATTCAGAACTGCTGAAATGGGTAATTGAAAAAACTAAATTTGACAAAAATAATCCATCAGACTATGGCAAATTATTCTGGACAAAAGAGTGCGATGGAAATGTAAGATTACATGCCAACACATTTAAATTATTGCAAAAATTATATATCCCGAATGATCCTTCAGAAAACAGATTTATTCTGGATCATATTAAAGATTATTTAGAATATTTAGGGAATAGAGAAACATCTCAGAATGAGAATCTGACACCAGTAGAAAGAACAAAAATAATGTCAAATCTGGCTTATTTTGTAGAACAGTATAAATATGATCCGAAATTTGATGAAGATAATAAAATGATGGGGAGACTGCGTTTTTTCTTGGATGATAAAGAGGTAGAGATTTTAAAAAAGAATAATTACTTCGGGCTCCCGAAGTTTAAGGAATGGTGGGACAATGCAGATTATGATGAATATTTTGTAACGGAGTGTGAATATGAAGGAACCTGTGGTTCAGGCTATCAACCTATGAACTATACAGAATGGCGAAAACAAAACCCTAAGAAATAATCCAAAAGCATACTCAAAGATATAAAACCTGAATTGCTTTATTTTTAAAACAGAAATTTTCTTTAACCCTATTATTGTTACTAAAAGTACACTGTATATTGTGCAATCTACTGCATTATGTTTTTGTTAATGCATCTCATTAATAATGCTTAAATTTGCGGAAAAGCAAAAAGAATATGTCAGCAGTAGAATTAACAGAAAAAAACTCACAGTACTTCATTGATCTTGAAGATAAGCACGGCGCGCACAATTACCACCCCCTTCCCGTAGTTTTAGACAGAGGAGAAGGTGTTTTCGTATGGGATGTAGAAGGTAAGAAGTATTATGATTTTCTTTCAGCATATTCTGCGGTAAACCAAGGACATTCTCATCCTAAGATTGTAGAAGCTCTGGTAAGCCAGGCTAAAAAATTAGCTCTGACATCAAGAGCGTTTTACAACTCAAATCTGGGAGAATACGAACAGAAGATCACTACCCTGTTCGGCTTTGATAAAGTTCTGCCTATGAATTCCGGAGCGGAAGCCGTAGAAACGGCCGTAAAATTAGCCCGGAAATGGAGCTATGAAATTAAAGGAATTTCAGAAAATGCAGCAAAAATTATTGTCTGCGAAAATAATTTCCACGGAAGAACCACAACAATTGTTTCTTTTTCCAATGATCCGGATGCCAACCAGAATTATGGGCCTTTCACACCGGGTTTTATTAAAATTCCATATAATGATACTGCAGCTTTAGAAGAAATTTTAAACAGGGAAGCCGGAAATATTGCTGCCTTTTTGGTAGAACCGATCCAGGGTGAAGCTGGGGTTTATGTTCCGGATGAAGGTTTCCTGAAAAATGCTTCTGAAATCTGTAAAAAACACAATGTCCTGTTCATTGCAGATGAAGTGCAGACGGGAATTGCAAGGACGGGGAAATTAATTGCCTGTCATCATGAAGAGGTTCAGCCGGACATTCTTATCTTAGGAAAAGCCCTTTCGGGAGGAATGTATCCTGTTTCAGCGGTCCTGGCCAACAATGAAATCATGAATGTTATCAAGCCCGGACAGCACGGTTCCACTTTTGGAGGAAACCCGATTGCCTGTGCCGTAGCCGTAGCTGCCTTGGATGTTGTAGAAGAAGAAAAACTTTCTGAAAGAGCTGAAGAATTAGGTAAATTATTCAGATCTGAGATTGAAAAAATTATAGAGAAAAGCTCCCTGATCACAAAAGTGAGAGGAAAAGGCCTATTAAATGCCATTCTAATCAATGATTCACCCGAAAGTTCCACAGCATGGAACCTTTGCCTTCAATTAAAGGAAAACGGCCTTCTGGCCAAACCGACCCACGGAAATATCATCAGATTGGCTCCGCCGTTGGTTATCACAGAAGAACAGCTGATGGATTGTGTAAGGATTATTGAGAAAACCATCACCGAATACAAATAGAATTTAATAAATATAAAAGATAGTACAGCATGGTGAAAACCATGCTTTTTATTTAAACTGCTGACATAAAGCAATTTTTCTTAAAGATACTTCGTAAAAACCAGCTAAATCTTTATGTAAAAATTAAAACTTATCTTTGGACTATAAAATTTGTGATGAATATAAGTGGGTTGATCATAACTTATAATGAAGAAAAAAACATTCAGCAGGTTCTTGAATGCTTCTGTTTTTGTGATGAAATTATTGTAATCGATTCTTTCAGTACAGATAAAACCGTCGAAATTGCAAAAACTTTCCCAAATGTAAAAGTGGTTCAAAATAAGTTTGAAGATTTTACCAAGCAGAGAAATTTAGCTTTGGATGAGGCTAAAAATGATTGGGTGCTGTTTTTAGATGCGGATGAAAGAATCACGCCTCTATTAAAACAGGAAATTATTGACGAGTTTAAAAAGCCGGAGCAGAAGGATGCTTATTATTTCTACAGAAAATTTTATTTTGCCCAAAAGCCAATTCACTACTCAGGAACGCAGACAGACAAAAATTTCAGGCTTTTCCGGAAGTCCAAGGCACGCTATACGCCAGATAAAAAAGTACATGAAACACTGAATGTAAAGGGCTCTGTGGGAGAACTTACCAATAAGCTTCTTCATTATTCAGTATCGGATTATGAATCTTATAAACAGAAAATGATTCATTATGGTGTTTTAAAAGGGCAGGAACTTTCTTTAAAGGGAAAGAAATTCAATATTTTCGTACAATATTCAAAGACCGCTTTTAAATTCTTTAAGGCATATATTTTGCGTTTAGGAATCTTAGACGGCAAAGAAGGCTGCCAGCTTTCTTATCTGCAGTCATTAAGTGTTTTCGAGACCTATGAATCATTAAAAAAAGAGCAAAATTAACGGGATGAAAATTTGTGTTATCAGTTATGATTTTTGGGGTTATGATCAATATATCGTTGAGACCTTACGGACCAAACATATTGATGCCCACCACATTAAAATAGCTGATGTAACCTATGCTGATTTTAGTGAAAGGGCTGCCAATGCGGTAAGTAAAATATTTTTAAACAAAAATATAAAAGCAGAAAAACGACAGAAATTTGTTTTGGATTCCCTGGAGAAATTAGGATATCAGGATCAGATCCTGGTATTGAATCCTGACACATTTGATTTGTCCACTTTAAAACAGATAAGAAAATGTTCAGACCGTTTAATCACCTATCTTTATGACAGCCTCGACAGGATTCCGGTAGATCAGAGTAAGCTGGAACTTTTTGACAAAATTTTCTCTTTCGATATCCTTGATATACAGCGATACGGATTTGAAAAACTGACCAATTATATTTATCTCCCTCACCTTTCCTGTAATATACAAAATCCGGAAACAGATCTTTTTTATATTACTTCTTATGACCATAAAAGAGTTGCATTTATTAAATTGCTCACAAAGCGGCTCCTTGAATTACATCTGAAATTTCAGATCATGGTAATCGGTAAAAAGGGCTGGAAACATCAGCTTAAAAACCTTTTTATGACTGTCCCGGAAAATCTTAATATCCTGTTCAGTGTAAAAAAAATAAGTCACAAAAAGCTTCCCGAATATTATAAAAATTCACGGGTTTTACTTGATCTCACCCGTGAAAACCAGTACGGACTAAGCTTCAGGATTTTTGAAGCTATGGCAATGGAGAAAAAAATCATTACAGACAACGAAATGATTAAAAACTATGATTTTTATAATCCAAATAATATTTTAGTGTTGGATAAAACCTGCAGCAATCTGAACCGGTCTTTTTTTGAATCGTCTTACGAAAAGATTCCGGATATAATTTATAATAATTATACATTAGATTCCTGGACAAAGAAAATCTTTCAGCTGTAATGAAAAACATTCTTATAGTAACAAAAGAGTATAAACATCCTTCTTTACCAAAAGTTGGAGGGACCGGCATTTTTTATAAGAATCTATGTGCAAAATTAAATGATAGCGGACTAAGTGTCAAGGTTTTTCTTATTACCAATAATAAATATCAAATAGAGGATGAGAATGTAGAAATATATGCTATAAAGGATATTTTCAAATCTAATTTTGCTTTAGAATTTATCAGATCTATTTCCGGAAAAATTGGCTTATTAAATTCACTTCATAATAAGATATATTTATTAGAAAAAAGAATCATAAAAAAAAAATTAGGTAAATGGATAAAAATTAATAATTATAACTTCGATATAATTGAAACTCATGATTTTGATGGATTAGCACTTTCTCTTCCAGATAATATTCCTCATATTATACGTTGTCATGGATCTTGGACTATTTTGAAAAAATATTTTGGCTACCAAAATGTCCAGTCAGGAAGAATTTTTTGCGAGAAGCAAGCTTTTAAAAATTCTAAAAACATCATCACCGTTTCAAAATATAGTCAGAAATTAAATTATGAAACTTTTAATGTATATTCTAAAACTATCCATAATGGAATCAATGTTCAGGATTTTACGCCTGACAATACAAAAATTATAGAGCATTCTATTTTTTTTGTCGGTACCGCTTCAAAAGAAAAGGGGTTTTATACTGCACTAGAAACATTCAGATCTATTTTAGAAAAAGAACCTCAGACTACTTTTCATATAATAGGAAATATGACTAAACAGGCAGAAAAGACGCTTGCTTTATTAGATCAAAACATCCGAACACAGATTATATTCTATAATTATTTAGAAAAAAATGAGATTATTGAGAAAATCAGGAAAGCCCATGTTTTACTGTATCCTTCGGAAGGAGAAACTTTTGGGCTTGCACTATGTGAGGCAATGGCATTGAGAAAGCCTGTTATCTGCTCAGGTATTGAGGCTTTTCAGGAAATTATTCAGCATCAGAAGAATGGTATTATTGCTTCTACTAAAAATGATTTTATAGATGCTGTAGAGATGATATTTTCAGATAATATATTGTCAGAAAAAATAAGCAGCAATGCTGAGAATACCATAAAAACAACCTATAATTTAGAAAGTACAGTATTTCACACAATTAATTATTATAATGAATTACTTAAATAAAAGAGTATTATTCTTTTTCCCTGAAAATCCATTTGCAAAGCGTGGAGGAAATATAACCAGAGCCTATACTAATCTTAAACATTTAAAATCTTTAGGATTGAAAATCGATCTGGTAGGTATCGAAGATTTCTACAAAAATTTTGGTGATTCATATGAAGATATAGATAAAAATATAATTGATGATATTCTTATCTTAAAAAGAAGACCCTTAAAAAAATTGTCAAGCTACATTTATTGGAAATATAAAATTATAAAATTCTTCACTAAGAAAAATAAAAGTAACTTCTTTTATACCAAATACTTTCAAGATACATTTGATGATTTTTATAAAGATAAGACTTATGACTATATTATCATAAACTATGAATTCTGGACAGACGTTATCAGAAAACAAAACTTAAAGGGTGCTGTAACAATCATTGATACTCATGACTGGATTACATTAAATGAATTCTATAAAAATAAAGAAATGAATATCGGAAGGAAATTTAATGAAGAAATTAAAAACCTATCTTTTTATGATAAAGTTATTACCATATCATACGATGAATATTTTGTTTTTAAAAGCTTTCTACCCAATAAAGTATTTAATATTCCACCTAGCTTCTCTGAAAATTTTGAAACTGAATTTATTGAAAAAGAGTATGATCTTATCTTTGTAGGCTCTGATAATCCCTTTAATATACACTCTCTTAATTGGTTTGTGGAAAAAGTAATGCCATTGCTTTCCAACATAAATATATGTGTTATCGGAAGAGTATGCAATCATATCCCTGATAAAGCAAATATTAAAAAAATTCCTTTTGCAGATCATCTTGACGAATATTATCATAAAAGCAGAATAGCTATATGCCCGATGTTAGAGGGAACCGGCATTAAAATCAAAGTGGTAGAAGCCCTGTCCTTCGGTTTACCTGTTGTAGGCAATGAAAAAGCAGTTGACGGCTTTATTCAAAAGACAGGTAATGGGTGTATGGTAACTAATGATGAAAAACAGTTCGCCAATATCATTACCCGGCTATGCAGTGATGAAACGCTGTATGAAAAGCAAAGAGAGGAAGCAGTTGAGTTCTTTAAAAATAATTTTTCCGAAAAGAAATCAATAGAACTTTGGAAATCAGTTTTAGAATAGAGAAATATTTTTTATAGACATATTTAAATTTAATTAAATAATACTTTTTAATAATAAATTCCAGTTTGCCTGAATTTTTTCGGGCGCAAATTGAATCATTGCCTTATGAGCATTTTTACCCAGATCATTACGCAGTTTAACATCTTCCATAAGTCTTTGAAGATATATTGTTAGTTCATCCCTATCTTCAGCAAGAAATCCGTTTTCATTGTGTTTTATTAACTCATTAACTCCTGAACAGGTTTTAAACCCTATACACGGCAACCCTACTGACATTGCTTCAGTCAGAGCCAGTGGAAATCCTTCATATTTACTCGGAAAAAGAAAAATATCTGATTCTTTTAATTTTGATATCGGATTATCTGTAAAACCATTTAAAAATATTTTATCCTGAAGATTTAAATTTTGAATTTTTTCGTTCAGAAATTTTAAATCATTTCCGACACCCCAAAAGTGAAGCTCCCAATTTTTAAATTTCTTGCATAGGTTTGCAAAAACATCGATGGCAATATGCTGTTGTTTACAGTCTGTTGCCAAAGCAGCAATATTTATGATTTTATATTTCTCTTTGGAAATGTTATGGTTTACAAGTTCTTCTTCAGAAAACTGTGGAACTGGATTTGAAATTGAGATTTGTTTTCCTTTAAAAGTTTCTGGTAAAAAAGCTTTATAACTTTCAAATAATACCTGTATGACAGTCAGATGTCGATAAGAATGTCTTAACAGTTCCATTTCAATTGAACTTCTATACCATAAAATATCGGTATAATCATAATCAGGTCTTCCATTTGTTGAATTTATAATTGGAAATTTATACGTATTATTATATGTAATTTCTAATAATGAGCCAATGGACATCGTAATAATGAGATCAGGATTTAATTCATCGATGTAAGTTTTCCAATTTCTTGACCTTTGGGATAAATTAAATTTAAATAACCCATCCTTGCCTCCTATTTTTGTATAAAATTTTTTGTTGTATAATTTGGTTTTCTTTTTTTTAACTTTAAATTTAAGCCATAAAAAAGGATTTTTACCCTGATAATTATAGATGGGTAAAGGACCCTTTTGAAGTGTATCAGGGTTGAAGATATTTGTAACTTTCACACTTTTATGCAAAGCAAACATCGATTTTCCTGTAATATCCTGATTGGTTGCTATTTCTACAGTATTTCCGCTGAGCGTAAAGTTATTTGCTAAAAAAGAACAGATTTTTTCAGTTCCTCCTGAACCGTTAATGAAATTGAGATGTTGTATCAATAAAATTTTCATCTTTCAAAATTCTTTACAATATTGCTCCTTAATTTTTTCCGTACTGATTTAATAGGAAAAAATTTAACCAGTTTTAAATACAATTTTCTTTTTTTTTCTCTGTTAATAAGATATTTTTGATAAAAAGTGTCAAATTCTTTAATATCATCATTTATTAAAAAGTTTAAAAATGCTCCGCTTAGATATTTTTTATCTTTTTTTTCAAGGTAAGGAAGAACATTTTTTTTCATGAACTCCTTAATAATAGTGTGCAAGAATATTTTCTGCTCATTATTTAAAGGCATCGCAATATATCTGAATTCAAAAGGTTCGTGCTCAATAAATAAAGCTAAATGTAATGCATGGGATTTGAAAAGATTATGTTTCGTATAAAATACTTCTAAAATTTCAAACCATTTTGGAATTGTATCTAAAACTTTTCCTACATTTTCATTTATCCTAACATGATTTTGATTCTCATGTTTTCTATAATTATAAATTCCTTGACTGTTTAAACTAATTTTTTTTGTAAGAGCCAATAGCTGATGAGAAAATAACCCGTCCTCACCAGGCTGAATATTTTCAGGAAATTTTATATTTGGATTTCTCTGTAAAAAATCCAATTTTATAAACTGTGCACATGTGGGCAATGCCATTACATTAGGCATTCTTTTATAAAAATATTCTCCTACAATTACTATATCACTATCATTGATATTAGCTGTCTCATAAGAAGTTTTAAGAAAATCAGGATCAATTGTATCATCAGAATCTAAAAAGAAAATATATTCTCCTTTTGCATTTGACAACCCTAAATTCCTTGCAACAGAAACTCCGGAATTTTTTTGAGAAAAAAATTTAATCCTTTTATCTTTATTCTGATAATGTTGACAGATCGCTGAAGAACTATCATTACTACCATCATTTACCAGAATTAATTCAAAGTCTAAAACACTTTGATTCAATACACTCTCAATGGCTTCTGATAAAAACTTTTCTGTATTATAAACAGGTATAATTACAGATATAAGAATATTACTTTTATTGGAATTCATTAAATAACATTACTTTAGCAGACACTCATTTAATTTATTTTTATCCATCTGAAATTCCCGGTATTTAAAAACTCCTGTTTTATAAGCAATAACAGCCCCGAAATTAATTTCATCATCAGTACTCGCCATAGGAAAGACACATGACCTATATGTATTATGTTCAACAAGAGGTTTAGGGAGTACTTTAAAATTAAGCCCATCTTTAGAAAATGCCAAATAAAGTCCATCTGCTGTATATTTCCTTACATCACCTGCAGCAATACACAGAAAATAATATCCATCTACATATGTTGCCTGAATATGCCACGGTGCAAATTCAGAATTAACTTTTTCCCACGGTTTATTAACAAAATTGACTACCTGACTTTGTTTAAAGTTTGAAAAGTCCAATCCGTTAGCAGATGTTCTCCTTATAACATAAGAAGCATCATTACCCGGAAAATTAGGACTAATATTATTTTCTACTTCAAAACTTACATAACCTTTGCCATTATAAACAAAACTAGGCGAAATCACATGATTGTTTTTAGGAGAATAAGGAGGATTACTTTTATAAACTACTTCAAGCGGATTCCAATGAATACCATCTGTTGATGTCTGTCTTACAATAGTTCTCTGTGAACTTTTTATAAGTTTATTAGTATTGTTATTATTTTTAGCGCCTCTTGCCTTAAGAGCCACTGCTTTTATAAAACTACCTCTGTAATATAAAGAAAATTTGCCATTTTCAAAGGTCCAGTCTACATCAGACCAGAAGCCCTGCTTTGGCTGTCCATTCTTTTCAGAAAAGCTTTCATTTACCGAGGGGGTCATTTGAAGAGCTGAAACCCCGTTTGGCGGATTCCAATTCAATCCGTCATTAGATACTACAATAGTAGGATTTTCATATCTTTTAGAATCCTCTTCAGTACCGATAGAACCAAAATATGGAGTAAAGACCATCCAATATTTATAGCCGTTAAATCCTTTCGGAAAATATTGGACATCAGGATGGCAGTACCCGACATTAGGTGCATTAATATCTTTTATATATTTAGGATCATTTCTACCTGGATAATTCCCGTTTGCAAGTACATTTATATTAATTGTACCTATATCGGTAAAATAGTCGCTTGCCCCGTCATAATTTTTATTATTGGATAACAGTTCTACATTTTCAGCAAATAAATTATCCTCTTGTCTTGAACAAGAAATCATACACAACAAAAGCAAAAATAATATATTTCGCTTACTTAAATAAATTGACATACTTCGTATGCAGCTTTTATTGCCGTTCATAATCATCTTCAATCCTCACAATGTCATCTTCTCCAAAATAAGTTCCCGTCTGCACTTCAATGAAAACCACAGGCTTGTCTGAAAGATTCATCATCCTGTGTTTAGCTCCGAGCGGGATAAAAATACTTTCCCCATATTTCAGGTTGATTTCCTGATCATCCAGAACTACCGTGGCATCTCCTTCGATAATCGTCCATTGCTCCTGTCTTTTATGATGGTACTGATAAGACAATTTCTGTCCGGGATTTACTTCAATCCTCTTTAATTTATAATTAGGCTCATCTGCCAGTACAAAATATTTTCCCCAGGGTCTTTCGCCTATTTCTAACATATTTATTTCTTTTTTATGATTGCAAATGTAAAAATTAGAATTAGAAAAGCAATAATCATTGCGTTAAATTATAAAGCATAAATTCTTGTTATGCCTTACTTACAAGAATTGCTTAGAGGTATAATATATAAAAGGCTGTATGAAATTCATACAGCCTTTTATATATTTAATTTTATTAATAAGCGTAGAACTCAATCCCCTCACTTATATAGCCTCCCGGTTTGATGCTGGACGTTGAATAATAATGTTCTTTACCATTCCAATACCTGTAGACTGGAACCGTATTCGGTTGTTGCGTTGCAAAAGCATTAAATTCAATACCTTCGCTAATATATCCTGCGTAATATCCTGGTGTTTTGGTATAATAATGATCTTTGCCGTTCCAATATCTGTAGATCGGAACTGTATTAGGAGCTTTATACAAGAATGCATTAAATCGTACAATTTCAAAAGAGTATCCCGAATAATTTCCTAATGTCCTTGTATAATAATGGTCTGTGCCATTAAAATAGCTGTAAATCGGAATAGTTTTAAACTCAAGATATACTTTATTATCAATAAGATACTGGTCTACATAAGCTTTTAGCTGTGCTTTCTTAGCCGCATCTTTTACCAGATCATAAATAAGAATCAAACCGTTATTCCCGAAATCTACCAATACTGAATTAGTAGGTGTAGAACTGTTCTGCCAATTGGAAATATTAATTTTCGGATTGCTCTGGTCAAGGCTCAGGTCGCCTACCAATCCTTTTGACGGATCTCCTCCTCTGGTCTTATATGACAGTTTTTTCGAATAGTTCTGACTGGATTCGGAAGTGTTGACATCATTTGTGACATCAACATCAAAAATATCTTTCATTCCTGCTTTTATACCGATTCTTGCGGCACGGTCACGACTCTGGCTCATGGTTTCTGCCTGAAACATCACGTCAAGTTTCGCACCTGTATAAATGTCCAGCATAACATGTGTACCATAATCCTGTACGATTTGCTGTGGCGTTTTAGTTTGTAAATCCTGAGTAAATTCAGGAGTTAAATAATCACCCAGCATATCTGTTGTAGCATTAAATCTTAATCTCTTCTGTTTTATGGTCAGATTATAGCTTCCATAGATATATTTAGCATCAAACTTACTGTTGGTGGTAACTGCAGAATTAAATGCTACCGAAAGTGTTTTCTTAAATAATGGAATGCCTGCCGTAACTCCTACTTTCGTTGAAACCATTTTGGAATAAGATTCTGCATTTTCTCCGTATTCTTCAACGTATTCTTGGGAAAAAGTATTTTCTGCGATCAGTCTTGTTGACTGTTCCATTTTAAATCTGTCAATATCAACTACTTCAAAACCTGCTGAATTTGCATTGGCATATTCCAATGCAACATTGTAACCATGTCCGAGAACATCATAAACGCCATCACCGGCATATTTGCCTGTTGATGAACGGTTTCCTGATTTTACTAAGTCTTCAGGAGTTGACTCACTGCCGAGTTCTTCTGTGGAGCAGGACGCCATAAAAAGCATTAGCAAAGCACCTAAGAAAAATGAAATTTGTTTTTGCATCGTATTAATTTTTATTTCCGGCAAATGTAATACTCCTCATTGTGTGAAAAAAATTAACAAGGATGATAAAAATCACATACATGTGAATCAATTATAAATAGGAATTTTCTTAGCATAACATCAACGAAAATATATTTCACTAATATTCTCAATGCCAGATTCAGAATTTGACAGTAAATTTCAGAAATATGCCGGAACAAAAAGAAATTATTGGCAACATTAAAAAAAGTTTAATCCATGACTGGATAGTTTCGAAGTTTTATCAAGAAGAAATGAAACACTGTACATCACATGAATAAATCTGCATTATCTCGCTTTTCTATTTTGTTCCTCAGAAAATTAAAGTTTAAATAAGTTTAATATAAGTACCAATTTTTACATGAAAAACCAGATATTGAATTTTAAGCAGATGATGTATAAGCATAATGAATAATATCAAATATTTCTTTTAAAAATAAAGTATTATGAATCTAAAATCACCAAAAAGTGATTAATTAATTAATTTATACTTTTGCCGGATAAAAAAATTTCTATGAAAAAACTTTTAAAAATCTCTGCGCTTGCTGTAATAGGGTTAGCATTAACATCATGTTCACAAGAGGATGATTTATTAAACCCACAGTCCAATCCTTTATCCGCTAAAAATACAGGCGCTGAAGAGAGGATTTCTTTTATTAAGACAGAAGTTATAGCCGAAAGCGGAAGGGCTTCCAATTTAAGCGCCGGCCAATCCTTAGTTCTGAATGCCGGTAATGCTCATGTACATCTTGATGTTCAGTATGATGGGAATCTTGTATTGTATGCAAGTCCTATACAATGGTTCGGCCCTTCTCCAAATCCTGTAAAGTGGGCATCAAACACATCAACAAATAATTCTGTGCAGCCTTTCCTAGTTGCTCAAACGGATGGGAACCTGGTCCTGTATAAGAATGGTCCTTACATTGCAGCCAACTCAGTATGGGCAACCAATACAGCAGCAGGCAGTGTCTCAGACCCTAAATTCAAAATCCAGGTCATTAAAAAAACAAATTCACTGAATTCATCATCACCTAAGTATTATGCAACTTTTATCCTTGAAGGAAACAATTCCGAGAGGCACGAGATTACGGTAAGTGAAATAACTAATATTTATTAAGGAAATCCAGATATAAATATTTATAAATATTATGGCTGTTCTACAAGTAGAATAGCCTTTTTTATTATACAACAATTCATTTCCTTTAACTAAATTTGCAGAAATTTAAATTGATATGGGGAAAGTAAGAGTACGTTTTGCTCCAAGTCCTACCGGACCTTTGCATTTGGGAGGCGTAAGAACGGCATTATATGATTATCTTTTTGCCAAAAACCAGGGCGGTGAGTTTGTATTGAGGATAGAAGATACAGATACCGCGAGATACGTGGAAGGCGCAGAAGAGTATATTGAAGAAGCCCTTGAATGGTGCGGGATCATTGCAGATGAAAGCCCTAGAAAAGGAGGGAAATTTGCTCCGTACAGACAGTCTGAAAGAAGAGATATTTATGACCGGTATACCGCACAGATCCTGAAAACAGAGTACGCTTATATTGCTTTTGATACTGCTGAAGAACTGGATGCCATCCGTGCTGAATATGAAGCCAGAGGCGATGTATTCTCTTACGACAACAAAACAAGAAACCGTCTTAAAAACAGCATAACCCTTTCTGAAGAGGAGGTTCAGAAATTACTGGATGAAAATACGCCTTATGTGGTAAGGTTTAAGATGCCCGTTGACAGAACTTTGAACCTTGTGGATATCATCCGTGGGAATTCTTCTGTAAATACCAATACGTTAGACGACAAGGTCCTGGTAAAAAATGACGGGATGCCGACTTATCATTTTGCCAATATCATCGATGACCATGAAATGGAAATTTCCCACGTTATCCGTGGCGAAGAATGGCTGCCGTCTTTAGGTTTACATACTTTATTATATGAGGCAATGGGCTGGGAAGCCCCTCAGTTTGCCCACCTTTCTTTAATCCTGAAACCTGAAGGTAAAGGAAAATTAAGCAAAAGAGACGGTGATAAATTCGGGTTCCCGGTATTCCCACTGGATTTTAAAGATCCTGCAACAGAAAATATTTCAAAAGGATACCGGGAAAGCGGCTATCTTCCGGAAGCATTTATCAATATGGTGGCCCTTTTAGGCTGGTCGCCTGCAGATGATAAAGAAATTCTGTCACTGGACGAAATGGCAAAGGAATTTGATTTAAATAAAGTCCACAAAGCCGGAGCCAGGTTCAGTAAAGAAAAAGCGGAATGGTTCAATCACCAGTATATCCAACTAAAATCTGACGAAGACCTGCTGGAGATCTTAAAAAAATCTGATTTAAATTTAAATGTCGAAGATGAAAAACTGTTGAGAATCATTCATCTGATGAAAGAACGGGCAACGTTCCCTAAAGATATTTATGAAAACGGAAAATTTTTCTTCGAGGCACCGACATCTTATGACGAAAAAGCTTCAAAAAAAGCGTGGAATGATGAAACTTCTGCCGTTTTAGATGAATTCGCCTCTACCCTTGAAACAGCTGAATTCAATGCTGAAAGTCTAAAGAAAGCAGTACATGATTTCGCAGAAAATAAAGGTTTAGGCATGGGTAAAGTCATGATGCCTCTGCGTCTGGCACTGGTAGGAGAACTTAAAGGGCCGGATGTCCCGGATATCCTGGAAATCCTTGGTAAAGAGGAAAGTATCTCCAGAATACACAATGCGATCAATAATTTTAAATAGAATTTCATAATTTTTCATACATTTGAAAGATTTAATTTACTTCAAGAAATGGAATATTTAAGTTTCGAGCTTCCTATCAAAGAACTGGTAGATCAACTTCAGACCTGTTCTTTAGTAGGGGAAGAAAGTGGTGTTGATGTAAAATTAGCATGCAGCCAGATTGAGGACAAGATCATAGAAAAGAAAAAAGAAATCTATTCTAATCTTACGCCTTGGCAGAGAGTACAACTGTCCCGTCATCCGGACCGTCCTTATACATTAGACTATATCAACGGAATGGTGGACAAAGGGAGCTTCCTGGAGCTGCACGGGGACCGGAATTTCGCAGATGATCCTGCCATGATCGGAGGCCTGGCTACGCTGGACGGGCAGAAAATCATGATTATCGGGACCCAGAAAGGCAGAACCACCAAAGAAAGGCAGCACAGAAGATTCGGGATGCCTAATCCTGAAGGATACCGGAAAGCCTTAAGGCTGATGAAGCTTGCTGAAAAGTTCAGGATTCCTGTAGTTACTTTAGTGGACACACCGGGAGCTTATCCGGGACTGGAAGCTGAAGAAAGAGGACAGGGTGAAGCCATTGCAAGGAATATTTTCGAAATGACCATGCTCAAAACGCCTATTTTCACCTACATTATCGGTGAAGGAGCCAGCGGCGGAGCTTTGGGAATAGGTGTCGGAAATAAGGTGTACATGCTGGAAAACACCTGGTATACGGTAATTGCACCGGAAAGCTGCTCCTCCATTCTGTGGAGAAACTGGGACCATAAGGAAGATGCGGCCAATGCACTGAACCTTACCCCGCAGGATGCGTTAAGAGAGAAATTTATTGACGGAATTGTGGAAGAACCTCTTGGAGGCGCACACTATGACCCGCAGGCCACTTTTCTGCATTTGAAGAGTTCAATTTTGCAGAATATCAAGGCATTCTCAAAATTCACAGGAAAAGAACTGGAAACCCAGAGACAGGACAAGTTCATTGCAATGGGGCAATATAAAGGATAAAACAAAACGGCTGAGAAATTTTCTCAGCCGTTTTTATATTCAGTTCTTTACAATTACTTGCTACTACTCATCCCTCAGGTTCAGTTCAATTTCAATATCCTTATTGATTTTCTTTAAAGAAGAATATTTGGCATCACACACCATGGTGGTCAGGATATACTCCCCTTTTTCTACCAGCAGGAAGTTCTGGCCGTTGGCAGGAACATCGAGGTTATAGTATTTTTTTCCGTTGATCTTTACAATCAGATTGCATTTGGACCTGTTTTTAATATTGATATAAGCCTCCTTATCCATCGGGTCATTATTGAAAAGATGGGTCAGCATTGCGGCTGTTCTTTTATTCTGTTCGCTCGGGCCCGCCACTTTTTTGCTTGACGCCGGTGCTACGCTTGCATAATTCACCGTTCTTTCGGGAGCTGCTGCAGATGCTGTATTGGAGGCCAATGCTTTTGAATTATTCAGGCTGTTGTTTTCCAGGATCATCTGTTTTACCTTATCTTCGCTCAAAGGTTTTATCGTAGGTTTGGCTTCGGGAGAGTTGCTGGCCATCACAATCTTCATCAGTTTCCTTTTGAAATAGTCTGTTTTGGCATGCCCCGGATTCTGCTTCAGGAACCCGGCAACAATCCTGGCTTCGGCAGTAGCTTCCGCATCATTTTCCGTATAGATAATCACGGTTTCCTTTTCTACGATTGCTTTGGATTTCACTTTTTTCTTTTTCTGTGAAAAGCCTAAGGCAAATATGCATAAAAACAGGAGAAGAAATATTTTTTTCATTAACTGGACGTTTAAAATTTTATTAAATATATAAATAACGCAAAAAGTCATTTTTTAGTTTATCATTAAAATCATTATCTTTGCACTGCTTTAAAATTAAGCTAAAAATTAATACTAATATTAAATATAAAAAATAATAGATAATTATGTCTTATACACCAGTAGCTGCTGACGTAGCAAAATTGAGAAACCAAACGGGTGCAGGTATGATGGACTGCAAGAAAGCTTTAGTTGAAGCAGAAGGAGATTTCGAAAAAGCGGTAGATATCCTTAGAAAAAAAGGACAGAAAGTTGCAGCTAACAGAGCAGACAGAGAAACTACCGAAGGAGTAGTAATCGCGAGAGTAAACGAAGACAATACATTAGGTGTTGTCATCTCCCTGAACTGCGAAACTGATTTTGTGGCTAAAAACGAAGCGTTCATTGAACTGGCTTACGAACTGGCTGAAATCGCAATCACGGCTGCTACCAAAGAAGAACTTTTAGCTACGGATTTCCACGGGATCACTGTTGCAGAGAAATTAGTGGAGCAGACAGGTGTTATCGGTGAAAAAATCGAGATCGGAGCATTTGAAAGACTGGACGGTCCTTTCTTAGGAGCATACATCCACGCCGGAAACAAAATCGCTTCTATCACTGCCCTTTCTGCTAACGTAGAAGGCGCTGCTGAAGCTGCTAAATCCGTTTCTATGCAGGTAGCTGCCATGAACCCGATTGCTCTTGACGAAACTATGGTTTCCCAGGAAATAATCAACAAAGAATTGGAAATTGAAAGAGAACTGTTAACGAAGGAAGGTAAGCCTGAAAACATTATCGAAAACATCCTTAAAGGTAAAATGCAGAGATTCTACAAAGACAATACTTTGGTGCACCAGTCTTTCATTAAAGACGGAAGCATGTCTGTAGCAGACTATGTTAAGTCTGTAAACGGAGATCTTAAAGTAACCGGATTTGTAAGAGTAAGCTTATAATCTTTTCAGATTCAAAATATCAGTCCCGGTGATTTTTTCACCGGGATTTTTTTGTTTATATAATTGCGAGATCATTTCACATATGAACAAATAATTAAATATTCATTAAAATCATGGAATAAGTGTTTATAGTGTTAAATTTTATACAAATATTTGATTATTAATATTTACATTTGCAGCCCTTATTGATAAACATGAAAAAATTTTTACTGGTTATTTGTACTTTTTTTTGCTTATTATTTAATGCTCAGCTGGATACGGACCACTGGTTCGCACCTATGGCAGCAAGATCCGGAATGACCAACCTGCAAGGGTACCTGTATCTCTCCACCAATGAAACCACACCCTTTTCCGTGCAGATTTTTAACGGCAATACACTTTACAATACCGTTCAGGTAAGCAAAGGAAACCCGGTACAGGTTAATATTCCTAATTATTTCATGATTGCGGATCAGCAGGGAGATCTTTTTACGCCCAATTCAATGGGAATGTTTGTAAAAGGCCCTAAAAAGTTTTTCGCCAACTACCGGTTTTCGGTTCCCAATCATGCCGAAATCATTACCTCCAAAGGTTTGGCAGGCCTCGGAACAAAATTTTATGCAGGCGTTGCCCCGCTTACAGGCTCAAATTATTATATCAACTCCACGATAGGGATCACCGCAACGGAAGACAATACGTCTGTCGTGGTTTCAGGCTATGACCCGAATGTGGTTTTTTCGGACGGGACTTCCACACCTACCAAGACATTCATCTTAAACCGCGGACAGTCTTATATTATTGATGCCGTAAGCAGTGATTCCGGTTCCAATATGGCCGGGCTGGTAGGGGCAAAAATAGAATCTACGAAGCCTGTTTCAGTGACCAATGGAAACTTTAACGGAATCTACAATGTCCTCAATACCACCAATAATGATATCCTGATGGACCAGGCCGTGCCTGTTGACCGCCTTGGAAAAGATTTTGTACTGGTAAAAGGAAACGGAAACATCGTTTATAAGATGGAAACAGCCCTGATCATTGCCACAGAAGACAATACGCAGGTTGCTTTCAATGGCGGTACTGCGGCAGTTACCCTGAATGCGGGAGAACACTTTATGGTTCCGAGCAACAATTACCTCAACCAGGGAAGCGGAAATTACAATATGGGGATTTCTGCCACCAAGAATATCTATGTGTACCAGCTGCTGGCAGGAATTACCGGAAGTGCTTCCGTAAATGAATATGCTACCGGAGGAATGAACTTCATCCCGCCTTTAAGCTGTTTTATGCCGAATAAAGTGGATGAAATAGGTTTTATCAATAAAATAGGCAGCCAGACGTTCAACACCAGATTAAATATAATCACCCAGACAGGCGCTGCGGTTACGTTAAACGGCAACCCGATTGCAGCCGTCAACGGTCCTTATCCCGTAACGGGAAACCCGAACTGGGTAACCTATTCTGTCCTGAATGTATCCGGAACTATCGCCGTAAGCTCTACAAAATCTGTTACTGCAGGAATTGCAGCGGGCAGCGGTGCCGTAGGCTATGGCGGATATTTTGCAGGCTTCTCGTCCATCCCTGTTATTTCAAAAACCGGAGATTGTTATACAGGCATTTTATTGCAGGTTGACAATACGTATGATGCCTACCAGTGGTTTCTTAACGGAGTGGCCATTCCAGGTGCTACTTCTTATTCCCTTAATCCGGAACTGTACGGAGCCGGGACCTACACCTGCCTGATTACAAAAACAAACTGCGACTCAAAACTTACCACACCTTATACGTATACGGCCTGTCCTCCGATGACTACAACCACCTATACCATCGGGTCCTGCGGCACAAAACTTATTACACCGGCCTTTACAAGTTCTACCCAGACCATTATCCCTGCCAATACAAGCATTACGGCGGCACCAACTTCAGGTACTGCAAGCGTAAATTCTGCAACAGGGCAGATTACCTATACCCCAGACCCGGGGATTACCGCCAATACAACCGATTCATTCATTTATTATATACAGGGCAACGGAAACCCTTCCGCTTTTGAATATTTTAAAATCAATATCAACATTAATGTCCTGCAGACTGCCAACGGAACTTTAACATCCTGCGCCGACGCCAACGGAAACGGGACTTTTAACCTGACTTCTGTCAATGTTTCACCGGATCCGGCAACTACCGTCCAGTATTTTACAAATCCCGCGCTCACAGGAACACCTATCGCAGCACCGGCAGCATACATCGGGCCAGCAGGAATCATTTATGCGAATGTGACGTCTCAATACGGATGTACAAAAGTGGCCCAGATTGTTCTTGCCACTACTCCATCTCCCAACATCAATACAGGAAACTTTAATGCCAACCTTTGTGATGATAATTTTGATGGAACAGTGAATGTTAATTTTTTAAACATTACCCCTGCAATCGTAACCAATCCGGCCAGTTTCAATGTAAGATATTACCTTATCCAGGCAGATGCCAACGCCGGCAATGCAAACAATTTACCTGCGAACTGGACCTATACAGCAAATACAACCGTTTATGTAAGAGTGGATGCGCTTACCGGAACCTGCCCTCCAGCGTTCGGTCAGATTAATTTTAAGATCGGGAACAGAATTACCCTGATTACCAACAACCTGACTAATGAGATCTGCGATAATGACCTTAACAGTTCGGAAAATGTGAATCTTAACGATTATAAAAACTTATTCACCACCAATACAGGCGTTGCCTTATCATTTTATTCCACTTTAGCTGATGCCCAGAACGGCATTAATGCAATTTCCCCGAACCAGTCCATTACGGCAATAAGTACATTTTATATCCGATTTACAAGTGCTTCCGAATGTCCCAATACCGCTGTTTTAAAAATAGCACTGAAATCACCTAAAAAATCAGACCGTCTAAAAGATCAGATGGTATGCAGCAATGACAAAGCCATACTGGATGCCGGTTCCGGGTTTACATCTTATGCATGGAGCACCGGCGCAACCACGCAGACCATTAATGCAGGAACAGGAAACTACTGGGTTGACCTTGGCTTTAACGGCTGTGTTTACCGTCAGTATGTAAATGTTACCACAGCACAGGCACCTACGATTACCAAAATTGAGGTTTCCGGCTACAATGCCGCAGTATCGGTTTCAGGAGGGACGCCTCCATATCAATACTCCCTGAATGGAATTGATTATCAAACACATAATGTTTTCCAGGGACTATCAAGAGGCATGCATATGGTGTATGTATTAAGTGCAGACGGCTGCTCTCCGGTCACCAAAGAATTCCTGGTACTGAATCTCGTGAATACCATAACCCCTAACGGAGACGGACTGAATGACGTTCTGAATTATTCTGACCTGAGAATCAAGCAGAATGTTTCCATAGAAGTAGTAGACCGGTACGGGGCACCGGTTTATAAATCATCAGGCAAAAACTATATCTGGGACGGAAAGGTAAACGGCAGGCCGCTTTCTACCGGAACTTACTGGTATTTACTGAGATGGACCGAGCCGGATACAAAATTACCGGTTTCGTATTCAGGATGGTTATTAATTAAGAATCGGGAATAAAATATAAAATTTATTGCCATTTTATTAACGGTATATAGGATATTGTTTTAATTTTGTATTAATCACAACTACCTATATATGAGAAGATTTCTACTAGTTCTGGTATTAATTTTTAGTACCGTTAATACGCTTTCTGCGCAGAGGGATACGGAACATTGGTTTGCACCGATGATGAACAGGACCGGCCTTACCGGAGGTATCAACAGCCAGTCCATATATTTTTCTACGGATTCCACTACGCCGTTTAATGTAGATATTTACAACAATAATGCGGTTATCGGCACGGTGACGATAAGTAAAGGAAGCCCGGTGGTTTATAATGTTCCGGTAGCCAACATTATTACCACATCACAGACTGATTTATTTAAGCCCATCACGAAAGGGTTATATACCAAAGGTACAAAACCGTATTATGCCAATCTCAGGTTCTCGGTTCCCAGTCACGGGGAAGTGCTGACCTCTAAAGGGAAAGCAGGAATCGGTAAAAAGTTTTATACGGCGGCAGCCCCGATTACTGATGTTGGCGGCGGATCCATCTATAATTTTATGGCCGGGATCTTAGCCACTGAAAATAATACGATCGTTACAGTATCAGGGTATTCTCCCGGCGTTACATTTTCTAACGGAACCAACGGAAGTACAACCCCTTCCATGTCTTTCACTTTAAATAAAGGACAGTCTTATATTATTGAAGGGATCGGAAACCAGTCCGGCAATGCGGCAGGCTTCATCGGTGCCAAAATTGAATCTGACAAGCCTGTTTCGGTAACCAATGGCAACTTCAACGGCCAGTTTTCCCTTGGATCAGTCGGATTAAGCTCAGATATCATTATGGATCAGTCGGTTCCGGTAGAACGTCTGGGCAATGAATTTGTCCTGGTAAAAGGGAACGGCAATATCGACATCAGGGTGGAGGACGCTCTTGTAATAGCGCCTGAAAACAACACAGAAATATATGTTAACGGCAGCACAACTCCCGCAGCAACACTTAACGAAGGGCAGTATTACAGGGTAAACGCAGTCAGCAATACCAATTATATCAATCAGGGGAATAACCATTACAACATGTACATCAGGACCAGTAAAAATGTATATGTGTATCAGCTGCTTGCCGGACTTGCGACAAGTATTGCCACGCTGGGGTACAATTATATTCCGCCGTTAAACTGTTTCCTGCCGAGAAAAATTGATGAAATCGCCCTGATTAATGATCTTAACGGAAGTTCTAATGATATTAAACTGAATATTTTAACGGAAGCCGGTGCTGCCATTACCGTGAACGGAACAGCTCCGGTTGCTGCTCAGGGTCCTTATCCGGTACAGGGAACAACAGCGTGGGTATCTTACTCTATTCCCGGATTATCAGGAAATGTGACGGTAACTTCTACCAAAGCCGTAACCGCAGGTATTGCAGGAGGAAGCGGAGCGGTGGGTTACGGCGGATATTTTGCCGGGTTTTCCTCTATTCCGGTTATTGCCAAGCAATCCGGTGAGTGCGCACCCGGAATTATTCTTGAAGTAGATGACAGCTATGAAACTTACCAGTGGTTCATTAACGGCGTTGCCATTCCCGGAGCTACACAGTACACCCACGCCCCCGCTGTTGCAGGAGACTATACGGTAAAGGTGACCATGGGAGCATGCCCACCGGTTACAACGCCCGTTTACAAAGTATTCTCATGTATCAGAAATACCACGGCTGCATTAAATGCATGCGCCACCAAAGTGATTGCCCCTGCATTCTCATTCACCACAACACAGACGCCGGTAGCCAGCACTGTAACCATCCTTACCTACCCTACCCACGGAACAGCTACATTAAACGCGACAACAGGACAGATTACCTACATTCCGAATCCTGGGTATACCGGACCGGATACCATTGTCTACCAGTTCTGCGGCAATGCCCCTGAGTTTATCGACTGTGAGCATGTGACCTTAAACCTGAATGTTGTTCCTTTCATCTTATCGGACAAAACCATTAAAGCATGCCAGTACAACGGAAAAGGATTTTTCGATCTTACCACGGCTGCTGTAACGGATTATACTCCGGTGGTAAAGAAATTCTATCTGACCCTGGCGGATCTCAATGCAGCAACCAATGAAATAACCAATCCTACCAATTACCTTTCTTCAGAAGGATCGGTGTATGTAAAAGTAACCACCAGCGAAGGATGCGTGGGCAGTGCAAAGATCACCCTGGCCTTCCTGCCTGCCCCGGTAGTCAACGAAGCCACCATGAGTGAATGTTTCCTTGAAACCGATGAAACAAAAGCTGCATTCAACCTGACAACAGCCAATGTTTCTGCAGAAACCCCGATTACGAAAAAGTATTATCCTACTTTCACGGATGCCAGCAACAATACCAATGAAATCCTGAATGCGGATACTTACATTTCCGGGAATACAACGGTTTACGTAAGGGTATTCAACAGCAACCAGTGTTATGCCATTGCAAAGCTGAACTTAAAGGTAATCCCTCCTAAAAGATCGACTGTCCTGGCTGACAAAATAATCTGTATCGACGGCAGGACCAATCTTGATGCAGGGCCGGGATATGCTTCTTATGAATGGAATACAGGCGCCACGACCCAGGTACTTGAAGGCGTAACAGTCGGGGAATACTGGGTAATCCTGGAAGACAACGGATGTTTTGTTAAACAGATAGTGAGCGTTAAAAAAGCTCTAGATCCTGTCATCACAGAAATTGAAATTTCCAACAATACGGTAACGGTAAAAGTAACTGGAGGCAAAGCTCCTTACCAGTATGCAGTGGATTCACCGACCAACTGGCAGGATTCAAATGTATTCACCGGACTTACCAGAGGGCAGCATACATTCTATGTAAAAGATGCTTACAACTGTACGCCGGTTTCCGTGGAGGTTACCGTACCGAACCTGATCAATGCCATCACGCCGAACGGAGACAACAAAAATGACTTCATCGATTACAGTGAGCTCGCTTATAAGGACAACCTTTCTTTCGTGATCTATGACCGGTACGGAAACAAGATCTTTACCGGAGAGAAGTTCAACAATTACAAGTGGGACGGTAAGCATTATGATAAGAAACTGGTAACCGGAACCTACTGGTACCACATCAACTGGAATGAACCGAATAAAGACAAGACACCGGTTAAATATACCGGATGGATCTTAGTGAAAAATATAAATTAAACATTAGTTTACAATTAATTATAGACTGCGATTGATGAAATCGCAGTTTTTTTATTAATCAATAAAATATTTTTCATGCATAATATAAAGAAGTTACCAAATATTCTGTTATTTTTGTAATAATCCTAATTCCATAATTATGAAAAGATTTCTATTGTCTTTTGTATTGATGCTGTTCAGCGTCAATACACTCTTTGCACAAAGGGATACAGAGCACTGGATTGCACCTTTCTACGCATCCACTTCCGGATATACCAATGCGTTATATCTTTCCACGGACTCTACAACTCCTTTTGAGGTAAAGATCTACAGTAATAACAATGTGATCCAGACGGTTACCATCAGCAAAGGAAATCCGCTCTCCTATACTGTAGCGGCCAACTTAATTACAGCTACGGCATCAGCGGATGCGCTCCAGGTCATTAACAAAGGGCTTTATCTGAAAGGCGACAAACCTTTTTACTGTACCTTAAGATCTGCGCAGGGATCCCATGGTGAAATCATCACATCAAAAGGAAAAGCCGGGATTGGTAAATTATTTTATGTAGCCAATCCGCCCAACACGACTGCCGGAAACGGTTCTTCCAATAACTTTACAGCCGGAATTTTAGCCACCGAAGACAATACGCTGGTTACCGTTTCCTGGACGACTACAGGATTGGTATTTATCGGAGGAACACCTCCGGGTAACTCTCAGTCATTTACCCTGAATAAAGGGCAGTCATATATTTTGGCAGGAAACAACGGAACGGCTGCGAACCTTACAGGATTCATCGGGGCAAAGGTTGTTTCTGACAAACCGGTAACACTTACCAACGGAAGTTCAAACGGTAACTTCGGAGCGCTAAGCTCCAGTGGATCTGATTTGATTATGGACCAGTCCGTTCCCGTAGAAAGGCTTGGAAATACTTTCGCCATGGTAAAAACAAGATCTACCGCACCTTCTGAAAATATGGAAGGCGGAATTGTAATTGCCACAGAAGACAATACACAGATTTTTGTAAACGGTGCTACAGCTCCGCTTGCTACCATTAATGCAGGACAATGGTACCGGATTAATGAAACCAGTTATATTGAACAGACAGCGGGAAGCGGCCATTTCAACATGCTTGTTTCCACTTCAAAAAATGTGTATCTGTATCAGTTGGTGGGCGTAGGCTCAGCGAACAATACAGGAGGATACAACTATATTCCGCCGTTAAACTGCTTTTTACCGAGAAAAATTGATGAGATCGGGAAAATCAACGAGATGCCTGGTGTAGGTGGCATTACCCTAAAACTGAATATTTTAACAGAAGCCGGAGCCGCCGTTACAGTAAACGGGACCGCTCCAACGGCAGCACAGGGACCTTATCCTTTAACAGGAAATACGAATTGGGTAACGTATGCCGTAGAAGGAATTACAGGCAACATAACGGTAACTTCTACCAAAGCCGTAACCGCAGGTATAAACGGAGGCTATAGTACAGCCGGTTACGGCGGATATTTTGCCGGGTTCTCTTCCATACCCGTGATTGCCAAACAGACCGGAGACTGTATTCCCGGAATTATTCTTGAAGTAGATGACAGCTATGAAACTTACCAGTGGTTCATTAACGGCGTTGCAATCCCGGGCGCTACACAGTACACCCATACCCCGGCTGTTGCAGGAGACTATACGGTAAAAGTAACCATGGGAACATGCCCTCCGGTTACAACACCTATCTTTAAGGTATTCTCATGTGTAAGAAATACAACGGCTGCCTTAAACGCATGCGCCACCAAAGTGATTGCCCCGGCATTCTCATTCACCACAACACAGACGCCGGTAGCAAGCACCGTAAACATCCTTACCTATCCTACCCACGGAACGGCTACGCTCAATGCGACAACAGGACAGATTACCTACATTCCGAATCCTGGGTATACCGGGCCGGACACCATTGTCTATCAGTTCTGCGGCAATGCCCCTGAGTTTATCGACTGTGAGCATGTGACCTTAAACCTGAATGTTGTTCCTTTCATCTTATCGGACAAAACCATTAAAGCATGCCAGTATAACGGAAAAGGGTTTTTCGATCTTACCACAGCTGCTGTAACGGATTATACTCCGGTGGTAAAGAAATTCTATCTGACCCTGGCAGATCTCAATGCAGCAACCAATGAAATAACCAACCCTACCAATTACCTTTCTTCAGAAGGATCGGTGTATGTAAAAGTAACCACCAGCGAAGGATGCGTGGGCAATGCAAAGATCACCCTGGCCTTCCTGCCTGCTCCGGTAGTCAACGAAGCCACCATGAGTGAATGTTTCCTTGAAACCGATGAAACAAAAGCTGCGTTCAACCTGACAACAGCCAATGTTTCTGCAGAAACCCCGATTACGAAAAAGTATTATCCTACTTTTACGGATGCCAGCAACAATACCAATGAAATCCTGAATGCCGATACTTATATTTCCGGGAATACAACGGTTTACGTAAGGGTATTCAACAGCAACCAGTGTTACGCCATTGCCAAGCTGAATTTAAAGGTAATCCCTCCGAAAAGATCGGCTGTCCTGGCTGACAAAATTATCTGTATTGACGGTAGGACCAATCTTGATGCAGGGCCGGGATATGCTTCTTATGAATGGAATACAGGCGCCACGACCCAGGTACTTGAAGGAATAACAGTCGGGGAATACTGGGTAATCCTGGAAGATAACGGATGTTTTGTAAAACAAATGGTGAGCGTTAAAAAAGCTCTAGATCCTGTCATCACAGAAATTGAAATTTCCAACAATACGGTAACGGTAAAAGTAACTGGAGGCAAAGCTCCTTACCAGTATGCGGTGGATTCACCGACCAACTGGCAGGATTCAAATGTATTTACCGGACTTACCAGAGGGCAGCATACATTCTATGTAAAAGATGCCTACAACTGTACGCCGGTTTCCGTGGAAGTTACTGTGCCGAACCTGATCAATGCCATCACCCCGAACGGAGACAACAAAAATGACTTCATTGATTACAGTGAGCTCGCTTATAAGGACAACCTTTCTTTCGTGATCTACGACCGGTACGGAAACAAGATCTTTACCGGCGAGAAGTTCAACAATTACAAGTGGGACGGTAAGCATTACGACAAGAAATTGGTAACCGGAACCTACTGGTACCACATCAACTGGAATGAACCGAATAAAGACAAGACACCGGTTAAATATACCGGATGGATTATGGTGAAGAATATAAATTAAATTCCTTTTAACAGATTAAAGCCACGATAATAATCGTGGCTTTTTCATATATCCTTTCCTCTATCAATTGAAATAAAGATTCAGAATCTTAAATTCATAGATAAATTACAGATGAACACATTCTGAGCTTAAATTTTATTTTCACGCTTCCAGGAACTTTTCATTCCAATTATTATACTGTACAGATAGCTTCTGCGTATTTCGCCTGTATATATCTTTGATTTACACTAAATTTCAATTATTTAAATGATATCTGTATTTAAAATGTTGAGGTCATTTAAACTTTTCTATAAAAAAAGGCTTGCTTATTTTTGTGTTGCGAGACATAAAAAGATAAAGCAAGCCTATGATGTACCAAGTACTTGACAAAGATATAATAGAAAATGAGATAGTA